>JAESGC010000094.1_pt1 | contig 17076 bp, 21 predicted proteins | sample 9266221 | NCBI WGS metagenome assembly JAESGC01 (sample SAMN14515568, study PRJNA621660) | algae metagenome | isolation source: Trichormus sp. ATA11-4-KO1 and co-occurring heterotrophs from soil, at the... | place: Chile: Atacama Desert, Tarapaca Region | collected 2009-05-22 | reverse complement strand
TTCTCCCACCAATCCAACATTGCTTGTCACCTTTAGCACAGAATTTCAATTAGTGTACCGTGTATGCTGTGCTTTTTCTACAATCCCTTCTGAGCAAGCTTTTTGAGACTTAACGGGAAAAGTCAGCTTGTGTGTCTAGTACAATGCCCATGTTGTGGGCGGTGCTGGCAACTAATTCAGATTTTTCTAGGAATGCAAGCGCGGTGGCTTCTGAATCCTCTTCATAGGTGAATGTTGGTAAATCAGCTTTTTCTATGCTTTGTTGTCGTTGGGGTTCAGTGGTTTCGTGGGCGAGGTCTTCTAAATCCTCTTCATCGTCTAGTGTTATTGCTTCTGAAGTGGCCGCGGAGTGTTCTGTTTCTTCTGGTTGCTCTACTACTTCAACTTGTGTAATACCTAAATCGTTGGCAGGTACAGTTGCTAATTCAGTTGATGACTTGTTCATTAGATAATCTACTCCAGCAATAATTTGTTCAGACGTTACGTTATTTAAGTCATTGATACCAAAATGTTCTGCTGCTGCTAAATATTCGGTTTTGGGAATGCCTTTAATACCTTTGCGATTCAGGCGAACTTTTACATTGTTGTAGAACTTGGACATTGATTTAACTCCTATTTACTTACTGCAAGTGAATCAATAGTTATTACAGCGTTTTCAACGCGTTTTAATTCTCGTGAATTAAGGCATTTTGCCGCTTGGAAGGCTACCAATGCTAAATCAGATGATTTATACTTCTTTTCGGCTTTGTAAGGAATGCCAGCATTCGTAAACCAGTTATATATGGATGTTTTAGAAACCTGGTTTAAATCAAGTTTTTGCGCCAATTCTGCTAAAAATTCAGCACAAGTAAGTTCTGTTTTCTGCTGGTAGTAATGCTGAAATAATTGCCAAGATTCAGCAAAGTTTTCTGAATTAATTCGGAAGTTTCTATGTGTGCGCTTTAGGGTCGCTATATGGTGAATTATTTTGCTGGACTTCGGTGATTCAATATCAAAATCAAGGTAATTCCTCAATTGGGAAATCAATCGATACCAGCTAATATCTGATATCTGTTTTTTGCAGATATTTTCATATTTTGTTTTTAGTTGCCTATATTTTTGGCTGTACTTTTTGCTTACCATTGTTAATTTCTTTACTTTCTCTCAAGAAAAAACCGAGCTACTGAGTAGAAAAAGCACATTTCACCTGATTTAAGTTACTTGCTATAGCCAGATAGCTTGATTCAAGCAAATTGCTATAGCAACGAAGGTTGAAAAACTGTTACCCTGAAATTGGTAATATTGCATTTTTCTACGTATTAGTGGCTGTAACACTTGCCAGATAAGGGAAGTACGCTTTAAGGGAGAGTAGAAAATCAGTTTTTACCCTCTTAAAAGCGCATGTCTGGCGGGGATTACCTTTGTTTCTCTGGGCTTAACTGAAAGAAGGCTATTCAGTTTTTATACCCGTGATACTTAAGCTGGTTGACAATCGCATCTACTAGTCCAAGATGTTCCTTAATAGGCAAATTACGAAATTTTGTGGCAGTTATAGCAGCATGTACTTTGGCTTGATTTGCTGCTTCACGATCTGCTGTTATTGCATCTGCTTCATTCATTACCAGATTAGTAATTAAAAGCCCCACAATGTACAGTTTCTCTAGCCTGCTTAACTTCTCAAAAGTACTTCCATACTCGTTTTGGAGTTTATCCAGTAAACTCCCATCTCCAGGAGTTACAGACGTGTAATATTCTAATGGCTTGTTCATGTTGGTATGATTTAGCTGTTATATGGATAATTTGGGCGATTACACTTGTTTGACGACTGGTGCAATCGCTCTTTTTTCAGGCTGTGAAATCTTCGAGTGAGAGAATTCTGATTGGTTCAGAAGGCGGTAGAGTTTGGCACCGAAGTTCGATTAAAGCTTGTTCGGCATCCCCTAGAGTCACATCGGGGTGATATTCTAATGACTTGTAGTCTGGGTGCTTACGGATTTGTGCAAGTAGCTTTTGGGTTTTATTGATTAAGTCTGGTAGTGTTGGCTTTGACATCTTTTCACCTTAAAGAATTGACAGTTGCAATGATGATTGACTGAATACAGAAGCATTAGTAGACATCCCTTGCACTTCATAACAACGAGTCAATAAGCTGTTTCTGTTGATGGTCGAATCTTTCTTTTTTCGCTGTCCAGCCAGAGGTCTAAAAGTGTATTTAGGGGCGTTAATTGTGCCGCTTTTGTGACTATATTGATACAGTGTTCTGTCAATTTGATAGACTTTTGATTGAGTCAGCAAGGTGGCATCATTGACTAGTGAAAGATTCATTATTCTCCTCAAATGACATTAATCAAATACCGTTGCTATCTGCACTTCGAGCAGATTGAAAATTTTCAATGCCTTCTTGAACTTCGCCTAGTGCATGAATTACATCAATCAGATTGAAGTCGTTTGATCTGGTAAATTCTTCAGTAGCTTCTATATCTCTGTACTCTGATTTGGCTTGCAGCATTCTCAGCATTTCTTCGATGCCTCGCAGGATAATCAGAATCTGCTCTATAGTTAGAATTTGAGTCAAAATTCCTCCATGCCAATCTTTAGCAGCCTACGAATATAGGGATCTGCTCATGACATTCATAGATTAACATAATATTCTATGCTAACAACATAATATCTATGAAGATAACTTATGAGCCAAGAATAAACATATAGTTAGTGCATATATTATGTTAAAAACATATAATATTATGTTATTTCTAAAAGAAGTATCGCTGACAGCACATAATAAGGTGATGAAATATGCAAACACTGACTATAGAAATGCCCGATAAACAGTTACCAGCGACTAAAAGAACTACTATTGTGCTGCCAGCTAAGGTTTATGAATTATTAGAGCAAAGAGCAGATATGGAGGGGAGGGCTACAGCTAATCTTGCCGCTTTTGTAGTAGAGCAATACATAAGGGAATGTTACCCCGAAGAGTTTCCTAATCCCTACAAGCGATGAACAGGAGCTTAAATAATGAGCGAAACACAAATCCAAGACTTAGATCGCAGGCTTACAGCCCTTACCCAAGAAGTAAATTCACTAAAAACACAGATTGGCGTTGTAGGTACAACACAATACGCTGTTGTGCAAATTCTCGACCGATTAGAACGAGTCGAAACCACACAAGCCCGACACAGCAATCAATTAGATAATTTACAAATCAATGTGAATGAAATTCTCCGCATTTTGCGCGATCGCAATGGAGGTAGTGGATTATGAGCGAAGCCCAAATCCAAGAAATTTACCGCAGACTAGGCACATTAGAGCAAGAAGTCAGCAACATCAAGCTGATTACTGGCACAGTCGGCACAAGCCAAGCAGCGATCGCGCAAATTTACACCAGGTTGGACACATTTGTGGAAGCCACCAATAGCAATTTCGTCCAAGTCACCCAGCGATTCGACCGCATTGAGGGACGACTGGAGCGACTTCAGACAGACACCACCGCCCGATTCAACGAGGTGGATAATCGGTTAGATGCTTTGTCCTCTGACGTAGGTGAAATTCTCCGCATTTTGCGCGATCGCAATGGAGGTTCGGGGATATGACTCAAGCCTTACGCAAACCAGTAACATTCGATGAATTTATCCTTTGGTATCCAGAAAGCCCACAGAAACGCTATGAGCTACACGACGGAGTAATCGTTGAAATGCCACCCCCAACAGGCGACCATGAAGAGATTATTGGATTTTTAGTTGGAGAAATAGTTACAGAATATAAACGTTTAAAACTGCCTTATTTTATCCCCAAAACAGCATTCATTAAGCCGACTGAAAGCGAATCAGCTTATTCGCCAGATGTGCTGTTACTAAATAGTCCTAATTTAGCCAATGAACCTCTGTGGAAACAAGAATCTACTGTAAGCCTTGCAGCGTCAGTTCCATTGGTCGTTGAAGTAGTCAGTACCAACTGGAGAGACGACTATTTCACGAAACTAGGTAAATATGAAGAGGTGGGAATCCCGGAATATTGGATTGTCGATTATCTTACCCTCGGTGGACGTAAGTTTATTGGCAACCCCAAAAAACCAACTATTTCCATCTACTACTTAGTGGAAGGCGAATATCAAGTTAGTCAGTTCAGGGATGGCGATCGCATTCAATCACCAACTTTTCCCGAATTGAATCTAACCGCCGAACAGATTTTTCAGGCGGTGAAACCACTGACTTAGCCACGATGAGGCCGCAAGTTATTAAAATTTATCTTTAAGAGAGGAATGAGGAATGTTATTCTAACTACAGCTATTGTCAATCAAGCCCAAACCACCCTTGCATCTACAGGAGGAAAAGCCACGAAGCAGTATATTAAGAAAACAGAAATATCAGAGGTGAGCCGTTAGACGACAGATTGGTGTCCACAGACTTTGGGGAAGGTCAAAACACCTAAATCTTACAAGCTAACCGGGACTCACGACTCAACCCTTGTGGCAATATTAGCACACAAGGGCGGGTATGGTATGCCTTTTTTTTTCAGAAAAATTCTGGAAGGTATCTAGCGCTACAATTTCTCCCGACCCTAAATAGACAGAAACTTAGGCTGAGGTCGAGTTTCACAGTTACAACTATCTAAAGGAGGAATTTCACGACTAGATACCTCATAAATGAGGATAACTTCGTGATTACTTCCATTTTTCAAGTTAATAAATTTTTATCAAGAAAGGCAGAGGCCAGAGGGCAGGAGGCAGAAGGAACACTGTCACAAAAATTGCTCCACCTGGAGAAACCACAAAACCGCATTGTCTCCTCTATTCTGTGCTGCAACCACAAGGAGCAAGGGTTTAAGACCCCCACTGTTGCGTCATCTGACCGCAGGGTACAAGAGTTTAGTGGATCTAAATCAGGAGGAGTTGAATTACCTTCTGACTTGTTCCTTCTGCCCTCTGCCTCCTGCCTTCTGCCTTCTTCAATTACTAAATTCTGCTGGCAAAGCTATCTACAAGCTACTAGCCTCATCAATGAGCTAAAAAGCGCATCAGAACTACTACAACTAAAGTCCAGAGAGTTTCCAGCATGGTGTGTCAGACTTCAAGCTGAAATCTCTGACAACGCAGCAAATCCGCCACCAGTAAACAGACACCAGCTGATGACCGATTTTTTTAAAGAATGTACCAAAAAATAGGAAATCGGTTAGCTACTCACAGACCAGACATTGTTAAAGCATCCTACAAACAGATTGTAAAGGCATACTACTCACAGATTGTAGAAGCATACTACAAATTGTTAAAGCATACTACTCACAGACCGCTGCCCAGCAACCAACCGTCAAAAACGTAATTTTACTTTAACAATGTCTGCACCATTATGGTGAAATTAGTTTAGTTGAAACCAAGTAGCATAAATTGTTGGAAAGCCAGACAATATGAGCATTTCAGAAAAAAACACTTCATGCACCCAGTTAATAATTTTTAGCTGTGATGGAAAATTGGTTTCAACACCACTAGTGGTTCGCCAAGGAAACTTGGCAAGGTACAGGGTAAGCAGAAAGGTGGGAACCCTTTTCCCTTTCACCTTGCCCCAACTACCACCCAGCAATTTTGGGTTGGCTGACTACTAGTTTCGCCTTAACTGTGGGTAGCTCCGATGAATACAATCATCATTGGAAGCTACAAAAATGTTACAGAATAATACAGTTGAGTTCGATGGGAATTTATTTGAAGCTCAACACCTTCAAGAATGGCTCAATAGCGGAATAGATCAAGAAATCTTCGCTCTCAATGTAAAATCACTCTCAGGCACAGCACCTTACGATTTTCTCATCTACAGTGACAACATCTCACGCCGCAACGATGGACGGCTCAGAGAAGGTGACATGAGAAGATATAGCCACTTGGAGTATGGGGGGTGGTGGTGTAATGGCATTGACCCCCTCAATGATTACAAGTTAATGATTTGGGGCTGCTTCAAGCCCGACAAACCCAGGCGCGACCAGAAAAAAATTCATAAATTTCTTAAGTACGAGCATCCCCCCAAGGAACAGACACGAGCATTCTTCCTACAAATTACCAAACAGCATTGGGCGAAAATCTCTGACCGATGCGGCATTCCCATTACAGAAGAAGATTTGCAGCATCCTGGCGGTTTCTGGCATTGGGTTTGGCTACATAATGTCCCTGTGACGATTGTTGAGGGGGTCAAGAAAGCAGCTGCATTATTGTCGGCTGGTTATACGGCAATTGCGTTACCTGGGGTGAACGCTGGCTATCGGACTCCCCAAGATGAATACAGCAATGCTATTGGTAAACCTTTCCTCATCCCTGACCTGAAGCATTTCGCCACTGCGGATAGACAGATTAACATTTGCTTTGACCAAGATTCTAAGCCAGAAACAGTGCAACGAGTCAGAACCGCTATCAATCGCATGGGGCGTTTACTCATGACTGAGGGCTGTGAAGTCAAAGTCATTGAATTGCCCCCAGGAGGAGAGAAGGGCGTTGACGATTTTATCGTGGCTCAAGGTAGAGAGGCGTTTCATGCTCTTTACAATACCGCCGAAGTCTTGCAGATGTGGGAAATCAAGCTGTTTACCATCCTCACTTACCCGCCGGCGATCGCACTTAACCAGCGTTTTCTAGGTCAAATTCTTGTACCTGATGGCGAAAAGCTGATTGTTTTGAAGGCCCCTAAAGGCACAGGAAAAACCGAATGGCTGGCTAGTGAGGTGGCGAAAGCACACGACCAAGGGCGGAGAGTGCTGATTGTCACTCATCGCATTCAATTAGGAGAAGCGTTATGTAATCGTTTTGGTGTCAACTATGTTACGGAAATTTATGGCTCAGAAACAGGTGATTTACTCGGTTATGGCGTGTGTATTGATTCACTGCATTCTGAAAGTCAAGCCAAATTTAACCCCAATGACTGGTCTAATGATGTGATTATCATTGATGAATGCGACCAGGTGTTCTGGCATCTGCTCAACTCTAAAACCGAGGTAGCTAAACGCCGTGTGGCAGTACTCAATAACCTCAAGCAATTAGTTCAAAACGTTCTCAGTAGCCAGCATGGTAAAATTTACCTGTCTAGTGCAGATGTCTCAGATACAGACGTTAATTATATACTGTCTTTAGCTGGTGAATACCGTGTGAATCCCTTTGTGATTGTCAATAACTATCGCCCTGATTCTGGCAGATGTTACAACTACACTGGCAATGACCCACGTTCTTTAGTTGCGGCAATGGATAAAGCCTTAGCCAAGGGAGGACATCACATACTTTGTTGCTCTGCTCAAAAAGCCAAATCACGATGGGGGACGAGGACATTAGAAGAACGGTTTCGCCGGAAATTTCCACACCTACGAATTCTGCGGATTGATAGTGAGTCAGTAGCAGACCCGACACATCCGGCTTACGGCTGTATTGGGCATCTCAATGAGATTTTGGTGCAATATGATTTAGTGATTGCCTCACCCAGTTTAGAAACCGGGGTTTCTATCGATATCGTTGGCTACTTTTCTACAGTCTGGGGAATTTTTCAAGGGGTGCAACCAACTAACTCGGTGCGGCAAATGCTAGCCAGATTACGAGAAACTGCTGACCGTCATATTTGGGTGAAGAAGCATGGTATCGGCAGGATTGGTAACGGCTCAACGGCAATCGGGGCATTATTGCGAAGCCAACACACAGCCACTCGCGCTAATATCGCGCTGTTGTCCGCAGCCGACAATGAGGATTACAGCTACATTGACCAGAATTTTCAGCCAGAGTCTTTACAGACTTGGGGAAAACGTGCTTGTGTCATCAATGCCGACATGAAATGTTATCGTGATGCTGTGCTTCAAGGTTTGCTAGCTGATGGCTACAAGATTTTAGATGCCACAGATATAGATGCCGATGAAGGTAAGCAAATTCTCGAATCGGTCAAGGAAGTATCTCTTAGTATCTACACAACCGAATGTGAGTCAACTACTGCTGTGGAAATCCCCACAGATACCGAACTCAAGAAAATTAAAGAGAAACGTGCAAAAACTCGTACCGAACGCCAGCAAGAGCGCAAAGCTGATTTAGCCAATCGTTACGGTATTGAGGTCACAGTTGACTTAATCCAGAAAGATGATGACGGCTGGTATCCCCAACTACGGATGCACTATTATCTGACACTGGGGCGAGAGTTTCTTACAACTCGTGATGCCAAACGAGCTAAGGCACAAGCCGAGGTGGGTGATAATGCTATTTGGAAACCTGATTTTAATCGTCGGCAGCTGATGCCTGCGGTGATGCTTATAGAAGACCTCAAAATCATTGAGCTTCTTACCCCAGGGGTGAAACTCCGGGGTTCTCTTCCCGAATTGCAGGACTTAAAAGCAATAGCAGTCCAGCATCGGCATACCATTCAAAACTACTTGGGGATTACGATTTCCGAAAAACAGACCCCAATTGCGATCGCCCAAAAGTTATTAGGCAAGATGGGGCTAAGTTTAACCTATGTAGGTCGGTTGGGTTCTAGAGAAAATCGTGAGCAAGTTTACGAGTTCATTCCCCCCGATGATCAGCGCGATTTAATTTTCCGTCAATGGCTAGAGCAAGATGAATCAGTCCATAGGTTCGATGAGCAAAAGGTATCAAATTCTCATTTGGTGTCACCCACTAGTAATAAAGAAATGATCACTCAACTAAGTGACACGACACCAGAAGCTATCCCCCAAACATTATTTAAGGGTGGGGAAAGTGTTGTTTCAGGCTGGAAAGGATTGAAACTCAAGTTACGCCAAGGATTAGAAGGTGTGGGGAGCTTCTACCAAGAGCTAGTATCAAAAATAGGGGATGCAGTTGGTACTGCTGATTCTGAACCAATTTGGAATCAATATCTTAGCCAGTGGATGATCCCCGTTAACTTTGCCAATGGTTGTAAATCAATTGCTTGTGATTGGTTGGTTGCCGCATCTAACTAGCTTATAAGTGAGAAATTGATGGTTCACGCAAAGAAAACGTGATTGCAAAAAGTACACTGCAACTGGAGCTTTGATAATTCATTGTTCTTAAAAAGCTTAAGTTTATTGCAAGTACACTTAGGACAAGTGATAGAAGAGAGCGTATCTATTTCAATTTGAGCCTGAGTGTGTGGAGAAGGTTGGGAAGGTTCGGTTACCGATGCTTCTCTCAGGCTACAAGTTTTGGGGAAGACTGTGATTCCTCCTCCCAAGCTTGGATTAATAATTCTCGATGAAAATCAGCGCCCTTACCCCTGAGCCATTTGCGAACTTCTGTCGGCAGCTTAACGCAAACAGGTTTCGGGTCTAAACTGTCGGGTTGACTAGTAAATTTTCCGTCGTTGCCTCTCATGGAAATTACCAACGCGATGAGAGCAGTATGCAACAAAAAACCGGAGTATACAACGACCAAACTATAGATAATATTTCGCTCAATCTGATTAGAGATAGAGAAAGCTTATAGCATCCGTGGTAAACCACGGTTTACCGCCGTTTACCACCGTAAACTACGGCTGAGGGTAGAGAAAAGAGGTGTAAATTGTTAGTAATGCATAAAGCATTTAAATAGTCAACTACGTAAAGATAGGGGTTAAATGTAAATTTATACATAGAAACATCAAGTTCTATTGAATTGGTATTGCCTTCATTTGCAGATTTAGTTTAGAGTCATGCTACAAAGCATTTAGTAACTGTTTGGAGAGCAACTGTAAATCTTGAGATAACCGCCAAAAGTATGTGCAGTCACTAACTTTGGTTGTTGATCAAACAAAGATTTAAGATTTCAGAGACATATTACCATAATTCCCCCACTTTCCCTCTTTAGAGAGGGATGAATACACTTTTGCTTGCCCGCGTCGGCGGAGAAAAGTATTGGAATTATTTATCATTTGTTTGGTTAATTGCCAAGTCAAGGAAAATCAGAAGTTCTGAGGATGAGATGGAGGTAGTCAGAGAATTAACAAGACCACAAGTTGCAGCAATGATGAGGCCAAAGGTTTCAGCAAGGCAACTACAGGAATATTTGAATATTGCTCGTAAGTATGTGCCAGAGTTCCGAAAATTTAACGATCCCAGGACAGGACGTTTAAAAGGCATGGCAAAGCTATACGAGTGTCACATCCCAGTACTCCAAGAAATTCGCTCACTAGCTAGGGAACATACACTAGCTGATATAGAGAGTGTATTTCAAGAAAGAGCGTCAAAAAGTTGATTCTTATCTATAAAGAACGATGAAAAAAGGAGCCATTGTTTTGATTAATTCCAACGAACGCTTACCAAGACAACGTAAATCTAATAGCCAGAAAGTTGCTAAGATTTTAGCCAAGTATGGTCGTAAATACCAGCATCAAATTTATGCTGTTGGCACGACTTTGATTATCTCTGGTCAGACAATGATGCCAGCCCATGCATTTGGTTTGTTCGACCCCGCCCAACAAGCATTGACATGTATGTTTGGTACTACTGGAGCTTTGGGTAATGCTGCGATCAATGCACTACCTGGAGTCATCAATGCTGCAATCACGGTCATGCTATTTATTTATTTCGTAGCATCTGGTGTGAAAGTCGCTAACGCTCTAGGTGAAGGACAAGAAGTTACACAAATGGTGCAACAACCAGTAGGAATATTTTTTGTGACTCTTGTACTGTTCATTGCCCAAAATATTCTGTTTGCTGGTATCACATCGGCTTGTTAACAAAGGCAGAAGTACTCAGAAAAGGCAGAAAGTAGGAGAAAGCCACACTTAAAAGCGTGGGACTGCAACAAATAAACCTTTGTTCTATGCCACTTTTAGTAGGTTTTATACCCACAGCTAAAGTTTTATAAACACTTCCCTCCTTCTGCTCTCTGCTCTCTTTCTCTTGCCTTCTACCTTCTTCATATGAAAGATAAACAATCAATCAAACCAGTCAACCAATCTCTAGGTAAAAGTGCATCAATTGGAATTTTCACAGGATTTCAATTTGCTGTTTCTCTCGTATCATTTGGAGTAGGTTTTTTCATTGCCTTTGTGTTTGGCTTAGGCATGATATGGAGCATACTAATTGGTCTTTGGTTTAGTGCGACGACGATAATTTTATCTGGAAACAAGCCCTATCTATTCTGGTCAAAAATTTTCCCAGGTGTTCCCACGTGGACACGTGGATACGTCCGGTATTCTTCGCCACAAGAGAAGAAAAAAGCAGGTTTGAAAAAACTTCCTAAATCATGGTGAAAACAGCATCTAAAAACAGAAGTAAAAAACTCAGTCCTTTTGAGGATGTATTAGACCTGACAACGCTTGTCAGGCTAAGAAAAGGAGGATACACCATTGGGGCTTATTTACTCAGTAAAAAGCAAGTAGGCGATACTAATAATACCTTGCAATTGGTTTTCGGCTACGCCTGTACAGGCTTCCACCCTTTATTCAATTCAGACGAACAAGTAGAAGCAATATCTCGTGCTTTTGAAAATGGATGCAAAGAAATACCACCTGGTGAAAAATTCACATTTCGGTGGAGTTCCCTCTGTGATGAAGAGGAAGCTGTTGAACGTTTTCGCCATCGTTTAAACAATCCTGTTAATGATGAAAGCGAGTTTCTAGACTGGGGGCAACTAGCCCGAATTCAAGAGTTAACGAGAGAAAAACAACGAAAAAATATCACTCTCAATATTTATACTACTTTTACCATTAGACCAGGAGGAACGGAGGCAGGCGATTCAGTTGACAGGGCTATAGTTAAGCTGTCCAATTTCTTACAACGTAGATTTACGCCTACAGGTGCAACTGAACTAACAAGAAAAGCGATTATTCAAATTCTAGAAAAAGCTATCAACATTTCGCTCAGACATCAACAGATATTATCAGAAATGGGTTTATTCCCATCGCCCAAATCGGAAAAACAACTTTGGAAAGACTTGACTTACAACGTGGGAGCCAAATTAGTGAAACTCCCTCACACTTTGGTTTTTGATGAATCTGGTTTGAGAGAAGAGTTTAACGAAACTGAACCAAAAGATTCGCAACATATTGATCAGGTTCATGCAACCTCTGTACTTTTGAACAATGGCATACCCTACGCAGATCGGCAGTGGGTATGTCTGCCGACTCCAAACAACGGTAAAAAGTACGTAGGGGTAATGACACTGACTCAAAAGCCAGAAGCTTTTGCTGGCACAGCGAATCAAGTCCGTTTTTTGTGGAACATATTCGCCCGTGACACGATTCACGATATCGAGATAATCACAGAGATTAGCCCTGCGGATCAAAAGCTGACGAGACTAACACAGCAAATGATTACCAGGCGATCGCGCAACGCTGAGATCAGTGCTAGCAAAAAAACCATTGACGTAGCATCGCAGATTAACACTGAATGGTCTGTAAATGCTCAAAAGCAACTTTACACAGGTGATGTGCCGGAAAATGTAGCGCTAGTTGTCTTAATTTACCGCAATACACCAGAAGAAATTGACGATGCTTGCAGACTGATTTCTGGATATATCAACCAACCAGCAGAATTAACCCGTGAAACTCAATATGCTTGGTTGATTTGGCTAGAAACGTTGCTACTAAAACAAAAACCACAACTAACTAGCCCTTACAACCGACGAGTAACATTTTTTGCCAGTGAAGTAATTGGTTTAACATCTGCTGTACAAAATGCCAGAGCAGATGTACAAGGGTTTGAACTCATAGCAGACGAGGGACACTCGCCAGTCAATATTGATTTGACCAAAACCAAAAACATGATGGTTATTGGTACTACTGGCAGTGGCAAATCAGTTTTAGTCTCATCTATTATTGCTGAGTGCTTGGCTTTGGGTATGTCAATTTTGATGATTGACTTGCCTAACGATGATGGTTCAGGTACGTTTGGAGATTTCACGCCCTACTACAATGGTTTCTACTTTGATATTTCCAAGCAATCGAACAACCTTGTACAACCATTAGACTTGACAAAAATCCCGTTAGAGCAAAGAGAAGATAGAGTAAAAGCGCATCGCAACGATGTAAACCTCATAGTCTTGCAGTTGGTTTTGGGTTCACAATCATTTGATGGCTTTTTGGCTCAAACAATCGAGTCTCTTATACCTTTGGGGACAAAAGCTTTTTATGAAGATCCCGACATTCAACGACGATTTGAGTCGGCTAAAAAAGAGGGGCTGGGGTCTGCGGCTTGGGCGAACACTCCTACTCTAGTTGATATGGAGCAGTTCTTTTCCGCAGACTGCATTGATTTAGGCTATGAAGATGAAAACGTTGATAGAGCATTGAATTATATTCGCTTGCGACTCCAGTACTGGAAAGCCAGTTCGATAGGTGATGCCATTTGCAAACCTTCTACCTTTGAAACAGACAGTAAGTTAATCACATTTGCATTAACTAACTTGCAATCAGGTAAAGATGCCGAGGTATTTGGGATGTCTGCCTATATTGCAGCATCACGGCAATCGTTATCCTCACCTAATAGTGTGTTCTTTATGGATGAGGCCAGTGTTTTGTTACGCTTTCCGGCTTTATCTCGGCTAGTGGGTCGAAAGTGCGCCACTGCTCGTAAATCCGGTTGTCGCATTATTCTAGCGGCTCAAGATGTTATTTCTATTGCCAAATCAGAGGCAGGAGAGCAGATATTACAGAATATGCCTTTACGCTTGATTGGTCGGATTGTCCCAGGAGCTGCGAAAAGCTTTTCTGATTTACTCGGCATCCCTAGAGAAATTATCGACAAAAACGAAACTTTTACCCCAAACATTCAACAGTTATATACATTGTGGTTGCTGGACTATAACAACAAATACATTAGGTGTCGTTATTACCCGGCTTATCCCCTTCTTGCCTTAGTTGCCAATAGCCGAGAAGAACAAGCCACACGAGATAAATTTAAGAAAATTCACAGCGATAAATTTACATGGGTAGCAGAATTTTCTAAGCATTATGTCGAATGTATTCGGCAAGGTAAACCACTATGAATCAATTCAAAATTCAAAATTCAAAATTCAAAATTCAAAATTCAAAATTCAAAATTCAAAATTCAAAATTAAATACAGCCCGACACTAGGGTTGGGGTTTCTACCTACCTGGGAAAACAAGGACTGTTTCGCCCACAATTCCACTTGGTTTTAAACCTTCACTTTTTTCATAAAGTTCTTCTAGTTTAGTATCTTCTTACTGTTCATTTAAAGCTTTTGTAGTATCCTGGGAAACTTTGTATGAAACTTTTCAAACAATCAATATTGATTTCTAGCTTGGCGTTTTATATGACTTTAGCTAGTTTACCAGCTAACGCTCAAACTAATGGAACAATTAAATCCTTCTTGACTCAGTTTGAGCAAATGTACAATAGTTTGCAGGTGTACATAAACGGTTATAAGGATGAATTCAGCCAAGCTTGGGGTGACCTTAACAACGAAATAAACAAAGCAATTCAATCTACTGTAGGAGATTTGGGAATACCAGACCCTTTAAAAGCGGGCAAAAAAATTGAAGAAGTGTTTGCAAAACAAGAAGGCGACCTATTAGAAATAGATCCTCAGACTCATGCTGAAAACGCTGTAAGGGATTGGAATCAAAAGTATACTCGTGGTCAATCTCAATCAACTTTAGGCGTTGAAGGTCAGAAAATCCAAGCTCAAGAAGCTGAAATTTCTAATGAAGCTTTAGCGACTTCCTCAGATAATGCTGTAGCTGCTCAAAATGATATCATTACTCAAGATATCCTCAAAAAAATTGCTCTTCAAAATTTACAAGGATCAATAATTACAAAATCCATACATGCTGAAGCACAAAAACAATCTCGTGCTTTAGCTGCTGCAAACATAAATTTAGCTGATATTTCCAGCCGCATGGATCAGCAAGCAAGAAAAGAGCAGGCTGAAGCAGTAGCAACAGCTAGACAGATATTAAGGTCGGCTGCTGCTTTAGATGCATTTTGGGAAAATCAATAAATAAGGGGAAAGGGGAAAGGGGAAAGGGGAAAGGTATGGAAAAAAAGAAAATTGAGACTTTTGAAGATTTAAGAGTATGGCAGAAAGGAATTGAATTAGTTAAACAAATATATCTGTTAACTAAAGATGGAAAACTAAGTAGAGATTTTGGTTTACGAGATCAATTGCAACGCGCTTCAGTTTCAGTTCCAAGCAATATTGCAGAAGGATTTGAAAGAGCTTCTCGAAAAGAATACGTACACTTTCTCAACATTCCTAAAGGTTCAGCAGGAGAACTTCGTAGTCTTTTAAGAGTTGCATTAGAAGTTGGCTATTTAGAGCAACCAATTTATACGCAACTTTATAACCAGGCTGTAGAGCTAAGTCGTATGCTAGCCAATCAAATCCAGTCAATAAATCAATCTCTCAAATAATCACCTTTCCCATTACCCATTACCCATTACCCATTACCCATACTTATTATGATTATATCTCTGATTTTGGCTCAATCCAGTGGTCAACAACCGGGGCAAAATACAGGAACAACAATTTCTGGTGAAATCGTAGAAGCTGCTATAAATGGCTCTGACATGATTGTCAAATCTTTTGAGCAAGACTGGCAAGATTTAGCAACTGGGCAAAGTCCTGTTTATCTAGCAGTCGTATCAGTTGCCATGCTAATTGCAGTAGTTCTAGTAAGCTTTTGGTCTTTGGGTTGGTATTCACAATTTAGCGAAGAAGGTTTTTCATCTGGTGTTGCAAATGAAATGATTTTTCCGCTTTTGGTAATTTTAATGCTTTCCAATAATGGCATTATGCTGTCCAATACAACATTGGGTCTTAGGAATGTGACGGTTGATTTAAATAGCCGAATTTTATCCATTACTAGAAATGGAGTTAATTTAAAGGATGCGATTCGGATTGTGAATTTAGATCAAGGGTTTGTACTTGCTACACGAACCGCTATTACTAAGTGCGATAAATTGGAAATATCAGGATTTGACACTCAAGGAAATCCAACCAAACCGCGTCAAGAATGTATTGATGAAACAATTCAGCAAGCTAGAAAAGAAGCTCAAGAAATCAGACAAAAAAAAGGTTTAGGTTCAGGGTCTGGAAGTTGGAAGCCCCAGGAGATAGTTGGAGAATTAATTAACAATGTGGTACAAGGGTTTTCTTTTCTCGTTTTTAGTGGGTTGTCAGCAGGGTTTCAATACATAGTCCAGTTATCATTCTTGTTAACAGCCTATGTAGCTCCAATATTTCTGGTACTTAGCTTATTACCAGTAGGTGCAAAACCCATCTACGCTTGGATATCAGGATGGCTAGGATTAACATTAATATTAGTTTCATATTCAATCATTGTTGGGGTGGCTGCAAGCGCAATTGTTAATGCACCTTCAACTAATCCCTTGTTAATGCAATTAATACAAGCTATTCTTTCACCTTTGCTTGCTGTAGCAATAGGTACTGGGACTGGAATGGCTGTATTTACGGCTTTCTCTAGTAGTGTTAAATTTGCTGTAGGGTTAAGAAGATAATGCGATTACTTGAAAAAAAAGAGCTAAATCTTACCCCAATATTTTTAATGGGTAACGCAGTCTTACTTACTCTTTTGCTGTTAATAGAAATAATGAACTTTTCTCGTATAGGAGCGATTGCTAATTCCAAAGCACCGACACTAGTAGAATTAAATGATGGTGAATCTATCAGAGTATCTTCTATAAGTAATGATGAGCGCTCACCTCAAGCAATCAAGTATTTTGTAGGGCAAACCATGCTCGGCTTACTGAGTTGGAATACAGTACCTCAAATAAGTAATGATTATAATGACAGTGCAGATCCTACTAAAAAACTAAAATTAGATTCTGGTGTGCAAGCAGGTAGTAACAAAATTACTACGAGAGTCTGGGCTACAGGATTTGCTCTGTCTGAAGACTTTCGCGCTTCCTTTCTCCACGAAATAGGTAATCTGACTCCTCCAGATGTTTTTAATGGTTCTACTCAGTCTATTCTAAAAATTAGTTTGCTTAGTGAACCTAAGAAACTAAGAAAAGGCGAATGGTCTGTAGACATGGTGGCGGAAGTTCTGGTGTTTCAAGAGAACTCTTGCAAAAGTTTTTTGTGGTATAGTATAAAGTTTGGCAATTTTCGATTAGGAATTTGAGGAACAGTGAAAATAGAGAAAGCTAAACAGCTTACTGCGAGAAAATTTAAGCGCATGACTG
>JAESGC010000092.1_pt1 | contig 18999 bp, 24 predicted proteins | sample 9266221 | NCBI WGS metagenome assembly JAESGC01 (sample SAMN14515568, study PRJNA621660) | algae metagenome | isolation source: Trichormus sp. ATA11-4-KO1 and co-occurring heterotrophs from soil, at the... | place: Chile: Atacama Desert, Tarapaca Region | collected 2009-05-22 | reverse complement strand
CCCTTGTAAATAATAATGAGTCTGTTTGCAATTAATGTGAGCCGAAGTCTTTTTCTGTTTGCAATTAATGTGAGCCAACAATTTTCTTGTTTGCAAGCCGGAGCGTTTATGTTTGCGAGCCGCAACACATAGCGGAGGTGCGGATTGTTGATTGTCAGGCTGAAATTGTGTTAGTAAGGATTCGATATCATTCATTGAAATGCCCTCCACACTGGGTAATCACAACAAAAGCCAGAGGGAAAGAAAGCTGGGGAAGCGGGGGGAGTAAGAATATTGTTCAATAACACTTCTTCCCCCCCAGCCTCAAGAGCCTTGCCACCTCACTTTGGAGCGTTGCTATCTTTTAATTCTGCGTTTGTTGTATTTGCTTCCCCTGCCCCCCTAGCCACAAGAGCTCCCTCTGCTCTCCTCTCCCCTGGCCTTTTGTCTAATGGCTAAATGCCCATGAAATTCTTAAATCCATGCCAAACTTTACTCAGTCCAGCAGTGCGGCTGTAGTTCGGTTTGGGTATGCGGTCGGCCTTGGCTTCACTGCCCTTTGACCACAACGCAGAGGTGACGGCATTTTCATAAGCTAAGTCAGCCGCATCTTGGGCATCTGGTAGCTTGTTTGATGCCTTCAATAAATCCACTTCGTATTTAGCTACTGCCATGAGGTCAGCCGTAGCACCAGAGATTTGAATTAGGGATGTGCGGTGTGCGTGTCGGGTTGCTTCTGCTGTGGTGGCGTTGACGTGTTCGGCTTGCATTTCCACCAATTCATTCTTAAACCGTTGCTCTCCTGTTTTACTGGTGTTAATCGCCTTCATAGTAGCCGTGCCATGTTTCTGGGTGAGTTGCACCAGTTCGGCGTAAGCTTGGTTGATATCGCCTGTGGTTTCAATGATTTTGCGGTAGGCTTCTAATGCTTTGGGTAGGTTGGCTTTGGCTGTGTCAGACAGCCGTGCCATGTTGGCAATTTGCTCGATAGTAGTTTGGTCACCTTGCACTGCTTTGGCGAAATCTTCTGCACTCACGCCGAACAGTTTACCCATTGCGCCCAGTGTACCGGGGGCGGTGCTGGGAATATGGTTTTTTAACTTGGCAGTTCCGTAATTTCTAGACATTATTCAAAATCTCCCAACAGGCTTTTTTCTTCTCGGATTCGGTGAGGTTTTGGTCATTTAAAATTTCTACGAGTTTGTTACCTGCTTCTATTTCTTGGGGTGTGTAGTTGCTTGGTGGAGTGAATGTATAGTGGGGATGTTCTTTATCGCTCCGGTCTTGACTGAAGGGCTGATTATTCATTTCTCATCCCCTGTGATGTTTCAATTGGTTGACAATTGCATCTGCTAAACCAAGATGTTCACCAATGGTTAAACGCTGATTTATTGATTGAATTGTGCTGGCGATCGCGTCCACTTCCTGATTAGCTGGCATACTGCCCTTGGTTGCAACTTCTGCGTTGAGTAAGTTGGTGGTCATCTCCAATTCGCAATTACCAAGTCGCAAGTCGCAATTATTACCATTTTTTTTCATCAATAAATTGAGGGGCTTGTAACCCTAAATGAATTAATTTCCAATATTGGCTGACATCACCAACAGTTACATCACAATCAATTTGTAATCCTTGATATTGTGGATGCTGCCGAATTTGAGTAAGTAATTGCTGTGCCTGTGAAATTAATTCTGGCAGTGGCTGAGTGTTCATTCTTCACCTCAAATACTTGGAAAATCTCAGTCTTTATTTAAAGCGTTCGCCGCTACAAAGGTGTAAGTCTTTCATCTCAACGTTTGGAGATATTTTGCTATTTTTTGTTTGCTGCCAACTGGTATATACATAACTACCAATAAATGCAGGAACCACAATACAACCAATTAAAATCACTGGACGAACCTTAAATGCTTGCCAATGATAAGCTGCTTCTAGCCTGTCCCTGTTAGCGTCGATTTTGGCTGACATACATTGCTAAACCTACTGCAAATAAACCTACCCCTACTGGTGAAATAACTGCTGCTATCCCACCAATTAGAGATAGGGTAGCCACACCGGAATAAAAACAAGTCTCGGTAATTAGGTGCATTTTTCTTTCTCTACCAACACTCAACAACAACAATAAGAAACGACTATCAGATAGTGCTAATCTGTAAGCAATGTCTAGATATTTGCTGCCAAATTGATGATTTCTTCTAGAGATTTCTGAGCAGTTCGTGGTTTCGGGGCAATTCCCCGTTGAGCTAAAAAATCATTAGCATCGATTCCTTTGATGGAGTGAGCCGCCGTAGTTAATTCATTTGCTAACTCATCTAAGTAATCTTCTAAACCGTTTCTGATTGTGTTGGAGTGGATGTGAACGAAATTGTTAACAACTGATTGACCACTGATAAATGCTAAAGTAGAAGTGATTTTATCAATGGTAAATGTGTAGTTCCCGGCAAACTCATTCAGAGCATTCAATGCCCCATTAATTATTTTTTGTTGCTCTTGAACTGGGAGAGTGTTATCAACTGATGGAGTAATGGCGGTTACTTCTCCAGTTTGTTCTTGTTCAGCTTTTTGTTTGAGGACTTGAGTTAATGTTTCAAATTCAGCCCAACTAATTTCTTTGAGACTGTCAAAATTATCTGGATGGGATTCTTGCAGGGAGAATCTAATAATTTCCTCTGGCATCTCCAGGAGTTCACAAACTTCTTTAATAGCAATCATGTCTTTCTTTTTCATGCTGCATTACCTCTGGTTACTTGGGTGAACTGTGCTTGAAACTTGGCTGGGCTAAATTCTTGGGGATACTTTTTGATGTAGTTCTTGACTCGTTCAGCCGATTTGAGATTTTGCATTACCCGACCAACACGAGAAAGCACCCAGCTTTGGTAGGGTGACAACGGGCAAGAACGGTCTGTAGTGCCATCTGCTTTGACTGGGTAGGCTTGGCGATAACTATCTATGCGGTACAGTGCAATGCTGTCCCAACTGACTAAAGTTGAACGGGCAACGTTAAGAATTCTTGCAAGTTCAGATTTTGTAACATAACTTGAGCAAAACAAGCCAGGGGAGTCTAAATCAAGTCCCCGTGAGGAATTTGACGCTTTCATAGAGCATCTATTGATTAATGGGCAAATAGTGATTAACAGCCAGTGATCATTACTGGCAGTGGTCAGGCAGTGATTTAGTAGTCACCGTTGCTTTGTCATGCCCACACGCTAAAAGGTTTGATTTATAAGCTTTTCCTTACTCGGTGGACAAACATCAGTTGACGGTGCTTGCTGTTTTTCTGTCTTGCCTGTTAATCTAGCAACAGGTAGTCATAGGTGTCAACCCCAAGACGAAAGTGTAACTAGGAGGTGATAATAAAACAGATGAGTATATATGAAGCAATGCCTAGCACCAAGCCCAGAGTAGTTGTTTATTTAGATGAGGAAACACTGGATAAACTCAAAGCATGGGCTGAGGAGGAACGCCGAACAGTTAATAATTTAGTAAAAATTTTTATTGAGGATGCGATTGCAAATAAGGAAAAAAAGCAATCTAATCAAGAAGGGACGAAGTGATGTAATCATCGATGATTAGTCCCTTTGTAATCCCTTGCTTACTGATGGAAGCATGGACATAGCAATCTGTTCAGAGCAAGCCACGGTGCTAAAAATATTTTCTTGAAAAATAAACTCTTATGCTTCAATAAAGACAGAAGTTGCGAAATTTATATTTAATTACTATGGCTGCTAAGAAAGATGACCTTGATTATGCTGCACTTCGGGGTCATATACCAAAGGAGCTATTTAAAAAATTTAAATTGTTTTGCCTTGAACGTGAAATTGATAACAGTCAAGGCTTAGAGGATTTATTAAAGGAGTATTTTGACTGGAAAGATTCTCAACAACAACAGGATGGAGCAGCATAGAATTATTAAACAAACCCAGAGCGACACTGTGAATAGATAACAAAAAGAAACAGCATGACCACAGAACAACGACTAGACCGTGTTGAGGATGACCTAACAGTAGTAAGACAACTGCTAGCATCAGCCGCTACCTATGGTGAATCAGCAAATCGTCGGCTTGACCGCGTTGGAGAAAAACTAGACCAGGCAGTTAGTAGACAAGATGCCACTGATGCCCAAATAGCCCAACTACTGACAGCACAAACAGCTACCGATGGCCAAATAGCCCAATTACTGACAGCACAAACAGCTACCGATGCCCGAATAGGTCAACTACTGTCAGCGCAAACAGCTACCGATGCCAAACTAGATCAGCTGACTGAGCGGGTTGACCACTTAACTGTGGCTCAGAATCGAACTCAAACACAACTTGATCAACTGTCCAGCAGGTTAGATGAGTTTATCTTTCACACGCAGCGAATATTTAACCAACAGGCGACAGTTTTAGAACGTGCGGATGGACGTTCCGAAAGATTAGAAGTCATTATCACTCGACTTGACCGAAATTACGAAGAGCAAAAATCCGAGTTTCGGGAGTTTCAACGCACTACTGGTGCGGCTTTGGAACGAATTGACAGAGTTTTGGACTACTTACTACGGCAACAAGGGGGTGATGCGAGGTAAAAGGAATAATGCGCTCCACAGTACCCTTGGTGCTGTCTTTCAGTTTTCAAATCAACTTAATTCAAAAGGTGAATAGCATGAAGTGCAAAAAAAAATTAAAGCCAAAACAGCCCCTCTGTTTCAAGAGCGGCATTTGGCTGGTATGATTTTTTTACAACCTAGAAGCGGGATTAGCTAATCTCCTACAACTTCTATCAGTGGCGGCCTCGGAAACCAAAAACTGATTTAGTTACAGGGGGACTAGTCTGCGATGCGCGCCCTTACAAGTGCGCCCGTAAATCTATATTACAAGATTGTTGACCAAATCTTGTTACTTTCTGCTGGAAAAATGCCAGTTGAACGTTAAAGATTTTTTGCACATCTTTTGACTTCATCAAATTCTGTCATCACAGTTAACAAATGAGCGAAATCAAAAGCATAAGCAGCATTCTTGATAGATAACGAGTATTTATGACGCAGAACCCGCTCCAATGTCCACCCCATCCAGGAATTGGAGTTTACTATGACGATTACAGGGTTACTACCAAACAACAGCCTCAAGACTTTTGACATTCGGAATTTTACAGAAAAGCTGACTCCTACCAAGGAGAAAAATCGTTATATCTGCCCCGTGTGCGACGGTAATAACCTGACTATCGACCAGGAAACAGGCAAATATCAATGCTGGAACGGCTGTGAGTGCCGGGATATTAGGGAAGCTGTTTCACCGTGGGAAGAAAGCAGGGGGCAGGGGAGCAGAGGGGCAGGGGAGCAGAGGGGCAGGGGAGCAGCTTTTCCAAAACCGCACCCGTTGCCTAAAAAAGAGCCAGTACCCGTTCCAGCAGATGCAACATTAGTCAGACTGGATGCTCCAGCAAAAGACTGCCCCCAACCACAACAACCCTCATTCATTCCCAAACGAGTTAAAAGACAAGTTGCAGCTGCAAAAGCCAATTTAACCAGCGTTGTCGAAACAGTTTATAAATATTCTCCTCACCAACAGGTATCCCGTTTTGATTGGCCAGACACAAGCATTGCAAAAGGCAGCGACAAAACCTTTGTACAGTGCCACATCGCTGCTGATGGCTCATGGCAATGGACTAAAGGCGATGCTTCTTGGAGTGCATACCGACTTGATGAGGCGATCTCCGCCGCTAAAAACACCCCCGGTACACCAGCAGTGCTATGGCAGGAAGGTGAAAAATGCGTGGAAATCGCCAGAACAATTCAAATTGCTAGCTCCACCTTGCAAGGCAGTAACTGGAGTGAGGCAGAAATTAAGCGCATCCTCACCCAAGTTAAAACAGAATTGCTCATGGCAGTCATGGTGTTCTTGTATGACCCAGACTCAACTGGCATGAAGAAAGCCGAAATCTTTCAGAAATGCTGCATTGATGTAGGCTTGCCCTGCGTTCTAATTAACCCCAAACAAATTTGCCAAAATTTACCCCATGATGGCAGCGACATCGAACAGATATTGGCGCAGATGGAAGTGCCAGATTTTATCCGCAAAATAGAACAGGAGATTCACGCTGCTGTGGACGGACAAACTGAATTTGACCAACGAGTTGAACAAGCCAATAACTTTCTGGCAGACATCCCAGACAACTTCCAGCCGTTAACCGAAATTACCCAAAAAGCATTTGAAATCCTCTACGGTGATCAACCTTGGATTTGCGCTGCCGACAAATTGTACTGTTGGGATGACACTTACTACGAACATAGCCCCGATGTCGTCGAGTTAAAGCGGATTGCCAACTTCTGCAATAATTTCCCCGTACTCAGAGGTAATCAAATTTGTTTCCCCTACGCCAACCCCGCAGCTGTGGAAAAGATTTTACGCTGGGTGAAAATCCGAGTTGGTGTCAGACCAGACGCACTCAACCCACCGGGGATCAATTGCGTCAACGGCGTTTTACAAATTATTTGGGAGAATAAGATTCCCAGTTGGCAGCTAATTAAACATACCCCAGACCTTTACTACACCTACAAACCCATTGCCATTTATGACCCAGATGCTGACAGCACTCATTGCGATCGCCTGTTGTCGTGCCTAGACCCTGCCCAAGCAGAAATCTTCTTGCGAACCATCGCCGCCTCCCTCGACCTACCCACAGTGCGAAAACACAAAGGTCGCTTAATCAAAGGTCTGTTATGCCGGGGCGACGGTAACAACGGCAAAGACACTCTGCGGGAAGTCGTCAGCCTCATGTATGGCAAACGCGGCATCACCGGCTGCACCTTAGCCGACTTTGCTGCTTATGACGAGGGACGCAAATTCTCCCTAGCGAAATTAGTCCATAGCCGAGTCAACTGGGCCACAGAAAACACCAACAGCGATCGCTTGGATAAAATCCAAAGCTTAAAAGCCTTCATTACCGGCGAACCACTCGATTCAGAACGTAAAGGCGTAGACAGTGAAGAATTTACCCCAACGGCGATCACCTTATTTAACGTCAACGACACCCCCAACTTACAGGGGACTCTAGAAGCGATTAAGAGCCGCTACGCCGTGCTTTCCTTCAACAAAACCTTTGTCATCAACGCCAACCCCACTAAAGGCGAAATTGAAGCAGATCCCCGCTTTAAATACGACCCCATCTTTATACAAACAATGGTCGTCCCGGCATTTTTAAACCGCGTCCTACAAGCCCTAGTAGACTTGATGCGGGATGGCATTGACTACAATTCCACAGAAGCAGCCCTAACCGCTATCCAAACCGAAAACTGTCACTTATTCCAATTCTGTCAAGACGTGAGCTTAGACTACAAACCCAACAGCATTTTAACCGCGAACGAAATTTGGACAGTTTTGGAACAGTGGTATCGGGATAACGGCACCCTGGACTATGAAGAAACCAGCAACGGCAAATTTAAAGCGATTTGGGTAGACCAAGCCAAACCCAGCGATAAAAATATCAAAGCTCCTAATCAAGTTATCCCCCGCTTTCTACAGCTATTCCCCAAAGCCAAAAAAATCACCATCCCCCACACCAGTGGCAAGAAAACAGTTTTGGCAATCCAAGGCATTGGCTTTAACTCCGGTTCACCCCCAGATGATGCAAGTTCATTGTCAACAAGCCCAGTTCGCACCGCAATAAGCACCCCTAGCACCCCAATTCCACCCCAAGCCCCACCCCAAAAAACCACGTTAAATCAAGACCTCCACCCCACCCACCCCAATTTTCCCCACACCATTGCAGAAAAAAATATTAATCATCAATGTGAAGTGACCAATGACCATACTGAAATGCCCCAACCAGCCCAAACAGTAGCTGAAAAATTAATTCTTTCAGAAACACACCCCGCCACCCCATCAACCGAGCAATTACCTGGGGATGTCGTAGAAAAACCCCATAGAGAAATCAACCCCCCTACCCCATTACCTGAACAGCTGCCAGTAAATGCAGCAGAAAATCAAAATCTAGAGAGCAACCCCGCCACATTGGGGTGGGTGGGGTGCGATGCCGATAAATCAAGCATTCTTGGGGTGGAAACTGGGGTGGAAACTGGGGTGCCAGACACCCTTATTGCGGTGCAAACCACACTTGTTGAGAATGAAACTGCGAAAAATGACACTACCCATTCCCAAATCCACACAGAGCCAACGCCTACCATTACTAAAGGAACACGAGTAAAAATTCGTCCCCATACTTTAGGAAGTTTGCGTGATGGTAAAGAGGGCGTTGTCATTCGCGTGAAAACTGAGAATCATGATGGTAATATCTTGACCAAATTCATTGTTTGGCTGGATGACGATACTCTGGAACCGCGTCTACGACAAGTGGAATGTTACTTGAGTTGGTTGATTGTATTGCAGTGAGGATTTAAATATGGGTAAAGCACAACGGCGTAAACAAGCTGCCAGGAGTGGTGACAACATTACTGAAGAAACAATCAAGATGGCGGGAGCAATACAACCCAAAGATGAAACTTTACCACCTGCTATCGTCTGGGGTGTACAGCTGGAAAATATCCACGACTACAAAGGATTGTTTATGGGGAGTTTGCAGTTCATTAACAGGGGGTTTAATCCAATTAAATACCTGTTTACCACAGAGCAGTTTGATAGAGTTTTGCAATCTTTGATTGACCAGAAAACCCTAATTATTCGCAATCAAGGATACTACCTTCACCCAGATTTGCTACATGAAATCGACCAAAAATCAAGTAAACCCTTCAGCCCAAAACTGAGTTAAATCTACTGATGACTGAAAACGATAAACAGCAGTACTAAAATAATTAGCGCTGCTAAAACAACTTATCCAGTTAAAAATCACGGCGAAAATTGTCAATAGTCGCCGCTATTGGTTAGCCGCCGAAATCCCCCTATAGCCCACTTATTTTTTTTGATTAGGGTCAGTACCAAGATGCTTTTCCACCCGCTCCAACTTGGTATTACTCCAACGAGTACGCTGCCAAATCGCTCTCAAATAAGTGTCGATATCGTTAGAGATTCTTACCGGGATTAATAGATTAACTAAAAAGAATAAAACTAAAAAAGCGAAACCAGTACCCAAAGCCATAAAGCAACCACTTCCTAGTGGTTCAACGTGCAAAACCTCTTTTTCTCTCGTGGGATTTTGAGGGGGATTCTGCTTCAACTCCTGAATAACCGTAGTCAACCTGTTCGTGTGAAGAACTAACTCGTTCCAGTTCGACTTTAACTCGGAGATTTCGCTCTTTAGCCCTTTGAACTCTAAGCTCTCCAATGTCGTTGAGGATTCGCTGATACTCTGTGATTGACTCAGCAAGAGAGTCAATTCTTGCCTCAAATTTTCGTTGTTCTGCTCGTACTCGTTCCAAGAGAGATTCTGATTCTTCAATTCCCCCGTCAGCATCTCGATAGTCACCATCGCCTTGCTGAGGAGTTGATTCTGAATTAAATTCGTTTGCGCCCATGCTTGTAACTCCGCCCTATCCCGTTCACGTTCAGTTTTTTGTAATTGCTTAAAACTTTCAAATTCCTTATACAACCTGCCCAGCGCCGTCTTCACCTCCCCTAGTTCACTGAGTTCTACTGAATTGGCAGTTGAAGGATGGGAATTGTGAGGATTGCCGTTGACATTAGAGTCATTATTCATTTACTTTTTTGCGCCCCCGGCGAGAAGTAGACACAGTTACTGCTGACTGATTAGTTGCACTCGTTCTCTTAGCTTGATTCCCCTCTGGTTGCTCTAACCCCAAATAAACCCCAGCCTTTTCCAACTCCGGTTTAGCCTGGTCTAAAAACCCACTCACCAACAGGTAATCCCCAAAAGGAAAACCATTCTCCTCCGTCGCCGCCGAATAAGGCAAACCCTTTTCTATTAACGTGTCAAAAGTCGAGTATTCCAACTCTGGCATTTCTATTTCTAAACCCTTTAACTCAGAAATCGTTGCCGAAGTTTTGCTATTCTCCCAACGCTGAAAACCAGAACCCTTATCCCAGCAGAGATTCTTCACCACCACATAATCAGCTTGAGCGCCACAAAAATCCACCATAGTTTTTAAACTAGTGATGACCGAATACCCAAGGTTTAATACAGTCACCAGCGTCACCCGATAACCCAAATCACCCGCAATTTTAAATAACCCAAACTTACTAATAATTTCCCTAGTTTTATTGCTTGATGCCCCTGGCATATCTACTATTACTGAATCTGGTGATTCCGCCTTAATCTCAGTAAAAAAGCGTTTCGCCTCAGCCACCTCAATGAAATTCAACAGTCTGACACCGTTACCAAAATTTTGATAATACTCATACAGTTCTGGATTCTCTGTATCGGCATCATAAGCGAGATAATTAATTCCCTTGGAGTGCATGACATCCAGAAGCAAGCGAGTAAAAGCAGTCTTACCAGTACCACCCTTACCCCCTAGAATCATCACTATACGTTTCATAATTCACTCCTATTAGTGACATTGAATTGGGAATTAGTTTTAGCCGCTGATTTCCCTCCCTTTGCAGTAGTTGCAGTCGCTAGTGGTGGAGATGATTCTTTATTAGTATTCGGTGAAGAAGCTTCTGGCTCTACTGGTGAGATATCATCACCAGATGTGGTAGCTGAATCTGTAGATTCTGATTCAGCTACCACTGATGCTTCGTTACTAATATGTTGATTAGCAGTTGTAGATATTGCCTTTTTATAAAAACTCTTAATTCCACTAGCGGCTAGTTCAACACCGTGTCCCTGAAAGACCTCAGCAACATCCGAATAATCATAGCCAGCATCCAACATATCCTGAATAGGTTTAGCTAAAGTTTTGACTAATTCGTCCAGACTAATAGTTTTAGGAGTTGCCGCCTTTTGTTTGAGACTAGTTTGAATATCTTCAACTTTGGATAATGGAACTGTCTTAGGTTTACGAGGCATAGATAGGAGTATCAACAAATTAGTCCATTGTAAAAAAGTTACGGTCACAGAAACTTTAAGTTTTTTGTGTAAATGTGACAAATATCAGCCAAATCGGGTTTGTAGCCTCGTGAGGTAGACTAGTTGAAAAAAGTAGTAACGGCGTAAATCACACCCTTAGTACCACCAGTATGAGCAGCATTGCAGAATAGACCCAGCCCTCGGTGTAACCGAGGGGATGACAGAGGGAAACTCGTGATGAGGCTGAGTCTTGCATTCGCCCATATCCTCGTGATGCCCCGTGGTTCATGCCACCCATTGACTTCGCGCGGGGACATAGACAAGCAATACGCCTTAACGCGCCTGCGGCGCTGCTTTTGCTCCGCAAAAGAGGCGTTCATTGCTTGTTGGGGGTGTCCCCCAAACCCCCTTTAAATAAGTCTTTTTCAGGGGCGAATCAATCAAAAATTTCCGGGTTATTCGCCTACCTGCTCGGCACTTCGTGCCATTGCAGCTACAGCGAATAACCCGGTGAAAAAAGAAAAATTCAGATAACTAAGCTCCCAGTTATGCAACCAGACCCCCGCACCAACCTGAGTAATCAACTAGCTGACGCACTAAGTAACCAGACAATAGAGCCAGATACAAAGCGAGAAATAACCATTACCTTTAGGGTAAGCACTGCCGAAAAAACTAGGCTAGAACAACGGTGCAATGGAGTGGTGCAAAGTGACTATATTAGAGCCAGATTATTTGATTACCCTTTACCCCAACCAAAACTGACTATCCCCGAAGTTAACAGAAAAACCATATACGAACTAAAAAAGATTGGTAATAACCTAAATCAGCAAACTAGAGCCATTAACGAAGCTGTAAAAATTGGTAGCCAACCTCTGACTAGTAACGTCAAAGAATATCTGCAAACAATCAAAGAACTAACAGCCCTCATAGAACAAACTCACGCCAGCTTATCTCAACCAATACCAGACGAGGGTTAGCAAAATGATTACCAAAATTAAAGCTAATAAATCATTTCGTGGCACTACTAAATACGTACTAGAGAAAGAGAAAGCCCAGATTATTGGCGGGAATATATACGGCTCTACCACCGATAAATTAGTAGAGCAGTTCACCCTGTCAGCCCACCTCAACCCCCAACTAAAAGACCCATGCTATCACCTCATGCTGTCAGTACCAAAAACTGATAGGAGCTTAAATGATGAAGAATTAGCTAATCTCTCCCAACGTCATTTTGCAAATGTCATTGTGCTATCACGGCTAAAAGGAGAAGAAGCCCAAGTCAAACAACCTGATAAAAGGATAGCTGACACCAAACTAAACCAGCTAGTTGATGAATTTATAGAAACAGAATTACCAGCCTATGACTTCTTTATAGCCCGACACTCAGATAAAAAACATGACCACACCCACATCGTTGCATCCAGGGTCAATAACCTAGATGGTAAATCCATCCGCACCTGGAATAATTACGCTTACTCAGAACACTCAGCCCGACTGTTAGAGCGAGAATTTCAACTCACGCCAGTACAGAGTAGCTGGGAAAGTAAACGTAAAGCTATGACTCGTAATCAACTGGAACGGGTAGAGCGTGATGGACTTCCAGGTGAAGAAATCATGCGCCGAGCGATTGAAAAAGTGGCAGTAAATAAACCGACAATGCCTCAGTTTATTGAGCGATTATGGTCAGAGCATCAAATCAAAGCCATCGTTAGTTATTATAGCAACGGCGGCGTAAGGGGTATCAAATTTGGGATTGATATAGGTTCAGTTAATGAAGATGGTAGCCCTCGCTTGCTCTGGAAACAGGGAGGTAATCTCAATAAATATAAGTGTTCTTTCGCCAAACTCCAGACAGAATTAGGGATAAGCTACGACCCCAAAAGGGACGATAACGAGATTAAACGCTTAAATAATTTCTCAGAATTTGTAAATAATAAGCCTAATAATCAGCAGGTAATATCGACAATATCTGCTGCTAATTCTCCAGATATATCTGAAATTAATCCCCAGATAAACCCAAATATAAGAGCCGAGTTATACAAATATTACAGTACCAACTTGCAGAAATTATTAGTGACTGACCGAGATAAAGAAATTGCTATTAGAGCATTATTAGATAATAAGCCAGCCCAAGAGGTAGAAGAAATTATCCTAGCCAGCACCGCCGGATGGACTCATGATGAAGCTAAAGCATTAGTGATAATCGCTCAAAATAAACTGGCATCCAGACAGCCCCAATCAGAACAGCTACTTTCTGAAAAACAGCAGTTACAGTCGGAATATTTAGCTATAGCTGTGCCTGTTGCAGTGAAATTAATCAACTGGCAGTTAAAAGAAAAAGGTGAGCATAGCTTTAGGTTTAAACGTGCAACACTGTCAAAACAAGGAAAAGAATTAGTATTTACCCATGATGAACGCGGAGAAATTTTTCGCGTGAAAGTTAACCGAAACCAGTTAGGTGAGCTTGAGTATTCACCAATTAATGTAGGAGAATTAGAGACAAGAGACATTCAGCTTTGGCACTCTTGCGACCAGCTATTGCAAGAATTAATAGAATCTGAACAGCAACAAAAACTCTCCTTTAGTAAAGGTATTTCCCGCTAGTTGGTGGCGCAACTCTTAACCGCTTTGCTCAAAGTTTGCGGTGTCTGCCACTGCCACGAATCAACTCGTTGAGCTATCTGGCGGATTCCGCCAGATAGGGCGACGGGAGCAACGCGATTTTGTGAGGTGCGAAAAATTTGTAACATAAGTTACGTGGATGGTGAGCGTTCGCTACCTAGAAAAGGTAAAAATAGGGAACTTCGACCTCGGTTTATTAGGAATAAGCCCTGGTAATTGAGATATCAAATCCGATCTCACATTTTCGCGTTGCTCCCAGGGCGACTTATTTAGTGAAACAGCAACCTTATTAGGTAGGTAGGCGGGGATCGCTTACCTTTATTTCCTTACTTCAACCCAGACTGTTCTTTACTCTTCAGCTTGTCATTTTCAAAAACAGCAGTGATTTTAGAACCATCAGGATTTTCCCAGACAAAGGTTGCTATGGTTGCAGAACGGTTAACCTCGATACCTCGATATAAGATTGACCGCACCTCTATTAACGACATTCCCGGTTTTAACTGTTCGTACTCTACGCGGCTAAAGTGATAGAGTTCAGTTTGAGCAGATTCATGCTGCCTGGTAGAATTAGCAGCTTGATGAAAACCATAGTACAGACCAGAACTCAATGCTACTCCTACCGAAAACATTACACCCAGTAAGCGGATGCGAGGGGGAGGATTGAACCTATAGTTTGGTTTATTATTTGAATGTAACATTAGAAAAACTCGACAAATAAAGTTTACTTGATGCTGGTTTGATAGTTTCTGAGGCCGTCAGACCAGCTTTTAATGATGTAAATGATGTAACAGTGTTGAGCCTGCGTTTAATGGGCAAAGATAAATACCTCCTTTTTAGTTGAATGTCAACATCCAAGATATGAAAAATTCTTTTCAGAGGATGTTAAGGTGGGCATTTATTCTGGTGAAGGCCAAATTCTGAAATGGAGTTGAATTAAGTTAACTGGTCAAAAAGTAGTTACGAGCTACTTTTTGACCTTACAAACAGACAAATCAGTTTAAGAAGTGACTAGATGAAAAAGTTTAAATTTCATTTGGTAAATAACCAAACATTACTACTATTACTCCAGTTATTACTCCAGTTGTGATTTTCACATCTACTGTTGCCAGTAACCGAGCGAGAATATTATTAGATGGTTTAGTGTTCATTAAAATATTTCCATAAAAAAATTTTGTAATTTATTGCTGGTTTGGGAGTTTGTGAAACTCCCTGCCAGCTTTAACTGATATAACAGGGTGTAACTAGCACTTGGTAGGCAAAAATAACCACCTGTGTAATTAACCCTGTTAACTTTGATAATGTGGAGAAAATGATGTAAAAAGTGGGCATTTTTTTTAACACCTGTATAAACACCTCCTGTAGTAACTTTGTCAACCTGAAATCTGTAGCTGTTATTCCCAGCATTGAGTAACCAGTTGGCTAACCTAAATTGCCCATGTCTTTGTTAGTGAGTGGCTACTTTTAGATTTCCTAGCTAGGCACAAATTGGCGGCATAAAATAAGCGGTCTAGTTTTTTTTTACTAAACCGCTATCACCGATGTTTACTTAATTACTGCATTACTGCATTACTGCATTAATCATCTATATCCTTAAGTGCTTCATCTAGCAAAAACCTGACAATTTCAGCCTTTTTTCTATTAGTCTTGGCTGCCAGCACAGATAACTTACGGTGCATTGATTCAGATAAATCAACAGTTAATCTAATTGTCGGTTCTTTAGAATTGGTCTGTTGAAGTTGAGACATGATATTAGGCTTAGTTAATTTTTGGGTAGATGTAGATTTTTTAGTTGGCTGAGGTTCTGGTTGTGGTTCTTCGGGAGGTTCGGGCTGAGTTTCGCTTACTGGCTGCTCCTGTTGACCATAGACAAATTCACGCGCCAGGGCATCATCAAGAGGCTTTCGTTTTTTGCTAGTCATTTGAGCATTCCCACAATTTCTTTAAATAGTCGCTCATATTCCCGCCCTGATTCAGCCGCAGGTCGTCCCGATAAATCCCAAATTGTTGCAGCTTGTCCAAAGGTGTCCGCGATCGCTTGCTTTTGGTGAATTACCGTCTTGAGTACCGTCACTTCTTTAGTTTTACTGAGGAGTGCGATCGCTTCATCGAGCAACTTTGTACCTTTAACCGCACGGCTGATAAATACTGCTGCTTTGGGCGCACCACCGCGCACAGACTGAGCTTGTTTGATGAGGCGAACAGCATCACTGGCAGATTGTAGGTCTAACCCTGTTGGTTGACAAGGAACTACAGCTAAGTCAGTCCTGAATAATATTGCCCTACTAGCTTCAGATAAACCAGCCGGCCCATCCACAATAAGATAGTCACACTCCTGCGCTAATTCTGGGATTTGCTCTAAAAGTTCATCTGGTGATTGCAGCACGGTAGTTTGAATTGAATTAGACTCCATTGCAGTCAGCCAAATTGAACTGCTACGTTGAGCATCAGCATCTAATAAATGAACTTTGTGGCCTTTACGGGATAGCCAGCATGATAGATGGACGGCAGATGTAGATTTTGAACATCCCCCTTTTTGATTAACAAGGGCAATTACTGACATACTGCATTACTGCATCAATTACTGCATTGAGTATATACTGTATGGCAAATGTTTTAGGGCGATGGCTTTTTACAAAACTTAACAATATGACAGCTAAGAGTTTTGTCATTGAAAAATGAAAATTGTTCTTATAAATACGAAATACCGCACTTTAACAGTAGAAATAGCAGTCATAGAAATGCAATATTAAAGATAGAGCCTCTAAGCAAACACGTATTCCCAGTACGTATGCTCAGAGGTTCTCTCAAATTCTGACTGCAATCAGAATGAAACGTTCAATCAAGTGGGTTTTTATCTTTTCACGTCAGTTTTGAGGCTGCGCTAATTTTATAGTGACTCATAATGACTCATTTGTCTAAGATAAATTATTTAATCTAAGACAAATACTGAAATTTAAATAATTAGCTTAAAAAATCTTTCAGACAGATTATCTTAAGATAAGGCTCGATTGAACAATCAAGTCTGAGTAAGCACGTATTCCCAGTACGTATGCTCAGATGTTTTCCCAAATTCTGACTGCAATCAAAATGAGGCGTTCAATCAAGTCGGTTTTTACTCTTTAATTCAGGATGAAAAAATCAAGATTTTCCATATCAGCTGATCTTGCAATTCCTCAAGCAGCTGTCATTGCCATGCTCAGTTTTGTGCTTGGTGCTGGTTCTGTTTATGGTGTCGTCCGCCATGAACAACGCCAGCATCAATCGATTAATCAAAATCAATTGATTGAACAGAAGTGTCAAGCTTCACCAACAAATCAATAAAATAAACTGACTTAGGTAAGTGTAGCGAACTGCAAACATCCAGCGATAAAACTGCAAACAAGGCGATTGTCGGTGGAACCATAAGATTGCCGTTTTGGTACGCTTATGCTTCAAATTGGCTTCGGCAACATTACGCTTCCAATGTCTTAAATCCTTGCAGGCTCTATATTCGAGTTCAAGGCCTTGAAATGCATCAACTTAAAAATGAAGTTTTGAAGTCCTCTGTTTTGGCAAGTTTATCGTTCCATTTTTAGTTCCCGGCAATATTATGGTTCCGATTGTTTAATTAGGGTTGCGATCGCACAATGAAAGAATGAACATTACAGCCTCAGTTGCGGCAGTATTATGGTTCCAGTTTTGGCAATATTATCCTTCCACCGACATTACCAATTAGAAGCTGTATGCTCAATAGCAGCCTGTGCTGCTGCTAGAGATTTAAGACGAGTATTTTCGTCCCTCATGAGATCATCAGCATGAATAAAGGTGATGTTTGTAATTCCAATGAATCCAAAAATAGCCCGTAAGTATGGTTCTTGGAAGTCATAGCCTGCCATTGAGCTTCCGAGTCGGTAGTTGTCGCCACGAGATGTGATAATGAGCATCTTTTTTCCCTCAACTAAGCCTTTATAGCCTTCAGAGACTATAGCAAATGTGCGATTCACTCGTACAATCAAATCAATGTAAGCCTTAAATCTAGCAGGCACATTGAAATTGAACATAGGAATCGCAAAGACGTAGTAATCTGCGGCAATAAATTCATCGACTAACATATCAGAAAACTTAATGGCTTCAGCTAGTTCCGGAGAACGGTCTTGTTCTGTAGTAAACATTGCTGCAAACAATTGCTCATCAACATAAGGAACTGGTTCATGACCCAAATCCCGATAAGTCACAATATCTGTGGAATGTGTAGTTTTCCAAATATCAATGAATTTGCTAGAAAGAGTTCGAGAATGAGAGCGCTCTTTACGAGGGCTAGAGTCAATGTGTAAAACATGAGCCATGAACTTCCTGTATTAAAAACTCAACCAAAAAAGAGTTTGTCAGATTATTTATTTTAGTACCAGTTTTTAGAAATACTAGTATAAAGACTAATACCTTAAAACTTAAAAGAAGGATAATGTAAATGAATGAACAGAAGCGCCGAGAAGAGTTAGCTCATTTTCTTCAAACACGCCGTGCTAAACTCAAACCTGCTCAGGTTAATCTACCTAATGGATCTCGCCGTCGTATCCCTGGCTTACGGCGTGAAGAGGTAGCTGAACTTGCAGAAATTGGAGTGACATGGTACACGTGGCTTGAACAGGGACGTGACATCAAAGTGTCGCTGAAGACAGTAGAAAGAATTGCTGCTGCCCTTAGGCTCGATGAGCATGAGAAAAAACATCTATTCTTACTGACAAAACAACCCTTATTTCTTAGTTCAGCTCCCGACACACCGATGGTGAGCAAATCAATGCAACATATTCTTGACGCCCTGCGAATAACTCCTGCCTATATTACAAATCACCGATGGGACATCTTGGCTTGGAATCGGTCAGCTTGTGCACTTCTGGGTGACTTTGAACAAATGCCTTTGAAGGAGCGCAATCTAATGTGGTTAGCATTTACCGATACTACGATACGCCAACTGTTCGTGGATTGGGAGGATTTTGCCCAATGCTTACTAGCACAGTATCGCTCTGCGTATGGTTACTATGAGGACGAATATCAGAGTAGAGAGCTTACTGAAGCTCTGCAAGAACTTAGCTCAGAGTTTCAGGAATGGTGGTCTTGCCACAATGTGATAAGTAGTGGCAAATGCCACCAAGAACTTGCTCATCCTATTGTTGGCAGACTGGTACGGTAAGTCTGTGACTTTTCAAGTCACAGACTTACCGTACCTGCGATTAATTGCTTATACACCAGTCTTGGAAGAAACTGCTAACAAACTCGAAAAGCTTGAGCTTTTAGGGACTTCCAGAAAATAGAATTTATTTGCAGTTAATGTGGTTTGAAAACCCTTGTTTGCAGTTTGAAAATTATGTTTGCAGTTTCATTTGCAATTATTGTGGGGTCTTGGCAACTTTTGGTGATCTCGGTTGGGGGAAGGCAGAAGGCAGAGGGCAGAAGTCGGAAGAAAGAAAGATATAATTGAGATACTTCAAACTTAATTCCATCAAACATTTGAGGGATAAGCC
>JAESGC010000086.1_pt1 | contig 19863 bp, 20 predicted proteins | sample 9266221 | NCBI WGS metagenome assembly JAESGC01 (sample SAMN14515568, study PRJNA621660) | algae metagenome | isolation source: Trichormus sp. ATA11-4-KO1 and co-occurring heterotrophs from soil, at the... | place: Chile: Atacama Desert, Tarapaca Region | collected 2009-05-22 | reverse complement strand
TATGTATTTTCCTGCTCTAAACTATCAGTAACTATATCAAAGCCTGATTTATACGTTGAAACAGAATCTGCAAGGACTGGTCTCAAAGCCTTGTCTATATTGGCTTGCGAGTTTCAGGATGGGTCTATTAAAGTCAAAAAAAATGGTTATTTACAAGCAATTAATGATGAAAAATTGTTAAAGATTGCTCGTCAATACGATATTTTAATTTATGTTAAATATCGACCGGGGAAGTTTATTGTCAAGGGTAGTGACCTAGTAACGATCTGGCCTAGTGAACGAGTAAATCACAAACTTAACCAAAAACTGCAACAAATATTTATTGTGGGTAAGGAACGTACGGAACAGCAAGATATAGAATTTCCTATCCAACAGTTAGTGGAAATTGCTCTCCGCGCTATTTCTCCAGGAATCAATGATCCGTTCACTGCCATCCGATGTATTGATCGTTTGGGTGCAGGACTGTGTTATCTAGTACAAAGGCAATTTCCTTCACCCTACCGCTACGATGATGAGAACCAATTGAGGGTAATTGCTCAAGCGGTAGATTTTGAGGGGATAGTCGATCAAGCTTTTAACCAAATTAGGCAGTATGGTCAATCTGATGCATCTGTGACTATTCATTTACTAGAAGCGATCGCTTTAGTTGCTACTTACACCCAAAATCCCCAATATCGCGAAGTTCTACGGCATCATGCTGACATGATTGAACGTGGTAGCCATAAGAGCTTGCCAGAAACACAAGACCGCAAGCAAGTCCAGGAGCAGTATGACAACGCCATTCAAGCCTTGGAGCGATAAATTTTCCAGCAAAATTGAAGTAACAGAAATGTAGAACTGGAAATTTGCTTTCTGTCTGATGATTTAGTTCGCATTAATTGGCAACCTGGAGTAATTTCTATTCCCTATGCGATCGCTCGTTCAGATTGGCCAGAAGTTGCAGTAAAATTTCCGCAGACAGGCGATTGCTGGGTGATCTCCAGTGCGACACTCAAGGTAGCAGATACCTTTACTTGTAAAGGCGGGGAGCATTCTGCCAATGTCGGTAAATCAGCAACTAATACTGCACATCTATGCGCCTGTGACTTTAACTGGTAAAGGTCGAGTTTATAGCGCTGCTGGTGATGGATATGGCCCGTGGCGATTAGATGAATTTTATCTCAAGCGCGATCGCGATATTTTAGAACTCACATGGCAGCAACAAGGAAATTATGTGTTTCCTGACAACACAGTTCAACTCCACTTTCACGGTGTAGAAGTTCAACAAGCCTGGGTAGATGGTCAAGAAGTTAATTTCCCGGAAAATTGCCTAGAAATTGGACAATTTCAGCGAGTTTGCTGGCAGGGAAAAATGACTGCAAATAAGGCATAAAAGTGCGAAATTTGCCGAAAATCTGAGCACGTAGAAACTGTCAAATTTGCCTAATTAGTCGAAAGCTCTCACATACTGGATTTTGGCAGCGCCGGATTTTTAAGCGTAGTTGCACCACTCCCTTAAGGGTTCTCACGTCACGATGCCACATTGCTTGACCACAACTGTGACAGTCTTGCTGTCTACACTCCCAAATATTTTCTGATGCAGCTTCCGGTTTGGGTCTTCTCCTGGCCATTCATGTACCCCTGTTAAATTTTTCCGGTTTTTGTTAGCTTACCTGAAATCCTCGCTCTTCTAGCTAGTTTTTCCACACAAAATCTTTTCTGTCCCGATATCCAAGATGGTGTCATGAATGTCATTTATCTACACAGCAAAACAAAATCCACCTAAACACATAACTGCTTGGTGGATTTGTTTTTAATTATTAGTGGATCCGAGCAGAGTCGAACTGCTGTCCAAATTGGGTATTGACCCCCCGCTCATTCACAGGTTTAGCCTTTCTAATCCTCAAGGCGGGAATCGTTCATTATCCCGAACGTAGGATGCTCTGATTAAGTCTTAGCTAACAAGCCAACCAGAGAACACTTGTTAGAGCGTCCGTTGGGGGTTGGTCTCTAGTCCTTAACGGAGTCAAACTAGAGACGCTCGAACCTGTAAGAGGCGTTTTAGGCAGCTACTAGAGCTTCCCGACGAGCAAATTTTACGATGTTATTCGCATTTACTTTTTTTTTGAGCCTTTGATTTGCGAGAGGAGACTCACTCTCGACCTGAATCACAGAGCAGCGTTCGCCAACCTGTCGAAACCGTTACGGACCCATGTCTTCATATTTCAATTATAATACTTGGTTGAGGAATTGTGTGGTGTGATGATAAAATTTGAGTTCATGCCAGTGTTGCGGAAAAAGACAGGGTGTCTTGATACGAGGTGGGCTGTACTCCTTCAGTATAATTAGCACACAAAGTTATATCTTTATAGCCGTTGTTTTGTAACAACATGATAAATTCATCGCGCCCGAACCAATGCAGGGGAAAGTGTTGTAACTCTGTGGCTATGAGTTGACCGTTTTGCCATTTTTCGTAGCGAATGACAGTTTTATTCAGTTGATTGAGCCAATCTATCTGAGATGTAGATTGCAGTAGAATAATTGATCCATCAGGGCAGTTAATAGGCGATCGCTGTTGAACGATATTCTCGGTTTTAAAATCTTCAATAGGTATTTCCAAATCCATAAAGATACGCCCTTGCGGTTCCAAGTGTCGAGCAAAAGCCTGTAAGGCTGCAACAGCAACCTCTCGCTTTTCTAACAACATAAATGAGCCAAAGGTAACGATAATGGCGTTGAACTTGCCAGAAAGGTCAAGATTTTCTACACTACCTTGATACAGAGCTGGATTCAGCCCCCGTGCTACACAGTTCTTTTGACAAGCAGCAAGCATATCTGGTGAAGCATCAATACCCTCAACATTGATACCAGCTTCTAATAGTGGTATGAGTAATCTTCCCGTCCCCACCATGACCTCAAGAATTTTGCCGCCGATTTGAGAAAGATGTCGAATGTAATAGGGAACATCGGGATAATCTCCATCAATGGGCTTGGTTATGTCATAAACTTCCGTACATAAAGGTCCGTATGTTGTCAGTGTCATTTTTTGTAGTCAGAGAATGATTTTATTACCCTGAAAGATACAAGTTAATTTTATAACTTTAGATAGGTTAATTCGGAAAAATTTATTTTATAAAATTAACATCTAATACAGAAATAAAATTATTAAATCAAGGAATTAATTTATGTTTAATCAATTTTTACTTTCTGACTTACCTTTAGCAAAACAAGAACTTTTATCTGGAGGAAGAAATCCTAATAATAATGAAGATGATGATTTCGATAAATTTAAAGATAAGGATAAAGAGAAAAATAAAATTATTACAAATTTTCTGATTTTTCAGAATAATATAAGTGGTTCAGTGAATATAAAGTTATCTATGTAACAAAAACTCAAGTCAATCAAACACTTGTTATTGATAAGTTTTAAGCATGAGTAGGTCATAATTTATCGTTACATCTAAAGAATTATGCTAGTAATTTTTTGCACTTTCTGACAGAGCCGGGTTTTTCGTTTACCAATAAATAGTTAAAAGTGTCCAATACTAAAAATAGCCAATTGCTAATTATTAGTACAACTAGCAACTAGCTATTCTTTATCCCTCATTTGTCACTTTGGGAGAATCCAATCGCTCAAATAATTATGGGGCTTTAGTTTCCACTTTTTGTCTATAAATTTTAGTTTCTGTTAGGAAATAAAGCCTCAAACCTGGATTAAATCAAAGTCTCAGAATTTGGCTTCGATTATTGTTTTCCGAGAGTGACAAAACAGGGTTATAACTAAACAATTAACAATTCCCTAAGTTAGTGCTTCAGCACCGCCCACGACCTCTAGAAGTTCTTGGGTTATGGCGGCTTGTCTTGCTTTGTTATAAGACAGGGACAGAGTTTTAATCAATTCACCGGCGTTGTCGCTGGCGTTGTTCATTGCTGTCATCCGCGCTGCTAGTTCACTGGCTGCTGATTCTTGTAATGCCCGCAATAACTGGTTACTCAGATACAAGGGCAGTAGAGAATCGAGAATCTGCACCGGGTCTTGCTCAAAAATCATGTCGCGGGGCAAAGGGCGGACTTGACTAGTTACTTTTTGCCGTTCCACTTCAAATTGACCGCCACGGGTTGTCAGGCGGAAGATTTCGTCATCTGCTGCTTCCAGACCTTGAGGATCAAGAGGTAGCAGGGTCTGCACCACGGGACGGGAGCTAACCAAGGAGACAAATCTGGTGTAAATTAACTCAATGCGGTCTACACTTTCTGAGAGGAACAAGGAAAGAAGTTGATCGGCAATCTCCGTAGCTTCTGCGGCGGTAGGAATTTGCTCTAAACCAGTGTAGGTACCGTCAATGGGTTGGTTACGTCGTTGGAAGTACTGGATGGCTTTGCGTCCTACCAGCACATATTTGTAAGCTACACCTTCTGCTTGGAGTTCTTTGGCGCGGTTTTCGGCCCGACGGATCACATTAGTATTGTAACCGCCACACAAACCGCGATCGCCTGAAATTACCAGCAGCCCAACTGTCTTAACTTCCCGTTTTTTTAGTAGAGGTAAGTCTACATCTTCAAACCGTAGACGAGTTTGCAAGCCATACAGTACTTGTGCCAAGCGATCAGCAAAGGGACGGGTGGCTGTGACCTGTTCTTGAGCGCGACGGACTCTAGCCGCCGCCACTAGCCGCATGGCTTCTGTGATTTTTTTGGTGTTTTTGACCGACTGAATGCGATCGCGTATTGCTTTGAGATTAGCCATATTTTTAAGTTTTAAGTCCTTAGTCCTGAGTTTTGAGTGGCTACAAGTATTGAATGCTGAATCTAAAAGAAATTAGCGTTTAACTTCTAACTTCTGTTTTACTCAGCACTCAGCACTTAGCACTCAGCACTTCACTTATGCTGTTGCTTTGAAGGTCTTTTTGTATTCAGTTAGTGCTTCCTTCAAGGCAGTTTCTTCTTCGTCACCTAGTACCTTCTTGGTTTTTACGGAGTCGGTGTACTGAGGCTTGCCTGTCTTTAAATACTCTCGCAAACCTTTGGTAAAGGTGGTTACTTTATCTACAGGGATATCATCCAAGTAACCATTAATACCAGCATATAGGATTGCTACTTGCTCATATACTGACAGAGGAGCATTTTGTGGCTGCTTGAGTAGTTCCCGCAACCTTTGACCCCGTGCCAATTGGTCTTGAGTGGCTTTATCCAAATCGGAAGCAAATTGCGCGAAGGCTTGCAGGTCGTCAAATTGCGCTAGTTCCAATTTAATCTTACCGGCAACTTTTTTCATTGCCTTGGTTTGTGCCGCCGAACCTACACGGGATACAGAAATACCGGGGTTAACTGCGGGACGGATACCAGCGTTGAACAAGTCAGAAGATAAGAATATCTGACCATCGGTAATAGAAATTACATTGGTGGGAATATATGCCGAAACGTCGCCAGCTTGAGTTTCGATGATTGGCAGGGCAGTCATACTTCCTTTACCCAGTTCATCACTCAATTTAGCTGCTCGTTCCAACAAGCGGGAGTGGATGTAGAAAACATCTCCAGGGTAAGCTTCCCGTCCGGGTGGACGACGTAGCAGCAGGGACATTTGGCGATAAGCTTGGGCTTGCTTGGAAAGGTCGTCATAGACCACCAAGGTAGCTTTGCCTTTGTACATGAAGTACTCAGCTATGGTAGCTCCGGTGTAAGGAGCTAGATATTGTAGTGTAGCTGGGTCACTGGCGTTAGCGGCGACGACAATGGTGTAATCCATTGCGCCTTTTTCTTGTAGGGTTTGCACCACGTTGGCAACGGTGGATGCTTTTTGACCAACGGCAACGTAGACACAAATTACATCTTCGGATTTTTGGTTGATGATGGTGTCAATGGCGATCGCCGTTTTGCCGGTTTGACGGTCACCAATGATTAATTCCCGTTGACCCCGACCGATGGGAATCATGGAGTCGATAGCTGTGATTCCCGTTTGCATGGGTTCGTGTACAGAGCGACGAGCAATGATACCGGGTGCGGGAGATTCAATCAAACGACTCTCTGTAGTTTTGATTTCTCCTTTACCGTCAATGGGAAGACCCAAGGCATCTACAACCCGCCCAATTAAGGCTTCACCAACGGGAACCTGAGCAATTTTACCAGTAGCAGTCACAGAGCTACCTTCTTGAATGTTCAGACCTTGACCCATGAGCACTGCGCCCACGTTGTCTTCTTCTAAGTTTTGGGCGATGCCAACTGTACCGTCTTCAAATTCTAATAGTTCCCCAGCCATAGCCTTTTCTAGACCATAGATCCGGGCAATACCGTCACCCACTTGCAGGACGGTACCGACATTAGCCACTTTGACTTCTTGGTCGTATTGCTCGATTTGCTGCTGGATAATGCTGCTGATTTCGTCAGGTCTAATTGAAATACTCATGTTTCTATCTTTTTTGCTTTCGAGAAGGAAGAAGTAATTGCCCAGAAGTGGGAAGAGTTAGGGGATGGGGAGATGAGGAAGTATTTTTGTTCTTGTCCCCTTTTCTCCTTGTCCCCTTGGCCTGTGATTTTCTCATCTCCCACAAACTTACCCTGCTAGACTATTAGTAAAGCAAGGAAACTCTAGCAGTATCGCAATTACGAATTACGAATTACGAATTACTAGCTACTGCTTAAGCGCAAGGAAAGACGACGCAATTGACCCCGTAAACTGGCATCAATTACCTGCGATCCTACTTTAATGATCACACCACCAATTAACTCTCGGTCTATCTTGGTTTCTAGCTCTACTTGGCGAGCATTGGTGATGGCAAGAACTTTTTCCACTACCGCTTGCTGTTGATCTGCCGAGAGGGAAACGGCTGAAGTAATTTCCGCTAATACGGTTTGATTCAGCTGTCGCAACAAAGCCAAATACTGCTGCAAAATTGGTTTTAGGAAAACAATCCGCCGTTTATCTACCAGTAGCAGCAAAAAATTGCGTAAGTAGGAATTGGCATTTTCGCCGAGTATTTGTCTGATGAGAGCCTTTTTGTTCTCACCCTTAATAAAGGGGTTGCCGATAAAGTCTTGTAGCTGCTGGTTTTCTGCAAGTAGACTCAGCAAAGTACGCGCTTCTTCGCCGAATTCTTCTGTCAAGTTTTTTGATTGCGCGATCGACAACATTGCCTGTGCGTAAGGCTGGGCTATTTCGGCTGTTGCTACCTTAGTTGTCATACCTCGCCTCCCAGTTGTGCGATGCTACGTTCAATTAAAATTTGTTGAGCATCGTCGGCTATCCCGCTTTTCAGTTCCGACTCGACTTTTTGTAATGCCTGAGCAACTACTCTCTGCCGCAACTGAGCGATCGCTTTATCTAGGTCTGCACTCAAGTCAGCTGCCCCTGCTGCCTGTAAGCGTTCAATATCGACAGCAGCTTGCGCCAAGATGGCTGCACTCGCAGCTTGGGCGTTTTCTTGGGCTGCTTTTTTGATTCTTTCGGCTTCTGCTTGAGCTTGCTCTAACTTTTGCTGTGCTGCTTTTAGTTGCTGTGCAGCTTGCGAAGCACGTTGCTCTGCATTCTTAATTGCTGTTTCAATATTGTCTCGGCGAGTTTTCAAGGTATTACCTAGAACTTTCCGCCCGAAAACAAACAGCACAGTAATAATAATGGCCAGGTTAATGAGGTTAGTATCTAAAATATTTGTATTTAGACCAAAACCCTCGTTCCCTGCTTCCTTTGCCAATTCACTTGCGACGGCGCTGGCTTGAGCCATCAACAGTAAAAAAGTCCCCATGATTTTTCATCCACAACTGCGCTGCCAAGGCTTAACATTACCGACGCCGCCAACTGTTACTGAGTGAGGGCGTCTTTAACAATGTCACTTAACGATTCCCAACTACATTTTAGTTAGCGCCGACTTACTAGATCGGCTCCTAAAAGCTTTTCTAGGATTTGGCGACTAAGAGCATCTACTTGTTGCTCTAATGAAGCAAAAGCTTGTTGTTTTTGCTGCTCAATTTCACTAGCAGTTTTTTCTTTTTGTGCCTGGGCTTCTTGTTGCGCTGCTGCTATTTTCTGAGCAGCGATTTTTTGCGCCTCGGCTTGAGCATCAGCAATAATTGTTTGGGCTTGCCGTCTAGCTCCTGCTAGGTCTTGCTCATATTGGTCTGCCAATTTTTCTGTTTTTGACAGACGTTCCTGCGCTTCTAATTGATTGTTACGGATGTACTCATTCCGTCCATCAATAGCGTTACCCAGTGGTTTGTAAAGTGTTGCATTCAACACTAAAGCTAAAACTAAAAATTGGATTGCCATTAAAGGCAGGGTAGCATCTAGATCGAATAGCCCCCCTTCTTTGGCAACCTCTTCTACTGCTAATAAGGTGATCCAGTGTGTCATGGTTGCTAATTCCTATCTAATATTTTAGTCCTGAGTCCTGAGTTACGAGTTATGAGTTATGAGCTAAACTCTTAACTCCTAACTCTTAACTCCTAATTTGTTTTACTCAGCACTCAGTACTGGTTATGCGAAGGGGTTAGCAAACAGTAGCACGAGGGCAACTACTAGACCATAGATGGTTAGCGCTTCCATGAATGCCAAGCTTAATAGCAATGTACCGCGAATTTTGCCTTCAGCTTCTGGCTGACGAGCAATACCTTCTACAGCTTGTCCTGCGGCATTACCTTGACCAATACCAGGGCCGATCGCAGCCAAACCAACAGCTAGAGCAGCAGCTAAAACGGAAGCAGCAGAAATCAATGGGTCCATGATATTCTTTCCTTACTTTACTGAGTTGAATGGGTCTAGAAGTTGTTTTTTGTCAGTGGTCATTTACCATTGGTCATTGTTAAAAAAACAATGACTAACGACTAACGACTAATGAGGGTATTTAATGCCCCTCATGCGCCTCGCCATGATGGTCTTCCATCGCTTCACCGATGTAAGCGGCGGCTAAGGTGGCAAAAATTAGTGCCTGAATGGCGCTGGTAAATAGTCCCAAAGCCATGACTGGCAAAGGTACAAATAAGGGTACTAGTAATACCAGCACGCCTACTACAAGTTCATCAGCTAAAATGTTGCCGAACAAACGGAAGCTTAGGGAAAGAGGCTTGGTGAAGTCTTCAATAATCTTGAATGGCAACATAAAAGCCACTGGCTGGACGTAGTTGCCAAAGTACCCTAAACCCTTTTTGCTGAATCCAGCGTAAAAATACGCTAGCGATGTCAACAACGCTAGAGCAACAGTTGTATTGATGTCACTTGTGGGTGCTGCTAGTTCACCTTCTGGCAAATGAATCAGTTTGAATGGAACCAGGGCCCCTGACCAATTTGACACAAAAATGAACAAAAACAAAGTACCAACAAATGGTACCCAAGGGCGATATTCTTTCTCGCCGATTTGGTTTTTTGCCAAGTCCCGAATGAATTCCAGGGCATACTCCATCAGGTTCTGTAGCCCACTAGGAATTCTTTTAATGTTACTGCTTGCTGCCACGGAAACTAGCACTAGCAAACCAATAACAAACCAGGAGGTGAGAAACACCTGACCATGCAGTTTCAAGTTACCTATTTGCCAGTACAGATGTTTTCCCACTTCCAATTCGGCAAGTGGAACAGAATAGAAGTTCAGAAAATTCAGCATTTTCTTTCCATATCAATCGTTTCTCCAATCTTACCTGGAGAAGAGGAGCAAATTTGCGGTGTGGATAGTCCTCACGCAAAGCTTTTGTCAGCCTGTATGGGGTTGTCGGAGCTTTGGCTAGTCAGAGATAAAAGCCATCCTAACTACATAGATGATGAGTGTGGCTTTGTAGGTGAGAAATCCCAAAAATATGGGTAATATTTGTAGTTGATTCCACCGCGATGCCAGCAAAATCAGCGCTACTAATAAGGCTAACCGAGTTTTACTCAGTGCCTGTTTTTCTCTACCTAAACGCTCAACATCTTTTGCCAACATCCTCAAGTAAACTACACCTGCACACGCCCCTAAAAGATAATTCAGGGCAATGTTTAGAGAATAAGCAATACACACAGAGATAAAAACAATCCCTGTCAAGACAAGTGTGATTACCAACAACTCCTGATAGAGTTGATAGAACTCCTGCATGGAAGAGTCTACTGGTTCTGTGTCCTCAAAACCAGATTGAGTATCTTGTTGTGTTGTCAAAGTGGGATCAATTGAATCTTCTGACAAGCTCACGAGACTTGAAACCAGTACAGCTAACGTATGATGACTGCACATTCAGTCAGCTGAATCATATCACGATCAGGTAACAATACTTTAGAAAAAAACAATTAACTTCTTGTCAGGATCAGACTAACGGTAGAAGCCGTGCGCTGTCATGAAAAATAGAGGGTAAGGATGCCAGGAGGAGAGTCCAAGAAATATCCAAAATTCACGCTGGGAGAATTCCAAATTTCTTCAAATTCTGCTGATTTTCAGTCAAGTCTTTTTCTACCTAGTTATTGTCTAGTCAGCTTCTTGATGCGGTGATTAACCCGGTGTCAATACAATCATTTGCTGTTGGCAGAGCGTCTTTACCTGATCCAGTTCTAGCTGCACAGTTGTCAATATTTCTGCCACTGTGGAATTCCCATCACATTTTTGCAAAAATTCAAATGCTGCTGCTGACAAGTTAATAATCTGGTATTCGTAATTAAATACACATTGACCAGGAAATCCCTCTATACAAGGATTAAGTTCGGGTACTGCTTTGAGTAAGGCATGATCATCTGACCAGTCGGCTTTAATAAAGGGGAGGCGACCGAGGAAAAACTCGTAATGGGTAACTTCCGGGTCTAATAATTCTATCAGGCGATAACGTTGGCGATCGCTTAACTTTTGTGCCCGTTCGATTAAATCTGGTGCTTTTGCTAAAAGTCTTTCTAACTGCCAAAAACTAGGGTTAGAAAAACCAATAAACTCCAAGCTTGAAGCATCAATTAATGCAAACAGCGTCTCAATGTTGTAGTCAATTTCCTGGGGATGAACGTACATATCGGCAAAACATTCATCCTTGTGGTTTTCTAATGACCAAAGTTCTTTTTCTCGCTTGACAAGACGATTGTTTTCTGGTAAAGAGGCAAATATTTTGCGTCCGACTTGTACACCATCGCGGTAATCGCCTTTTTTGTCACCTTGGAGGAGTGCGATCGCCTTTTGCATGAGTTGAATTTCCCAGCGTCCTAGTTCACCATACACAAAAATGTGCATTAGTCCACCAGGGGCTAATTTTTTTGCTAAGGCTTGAATACCACGCACAGGGTCAGGTAAGTGATGCAGGACACCCACGCAGTTAATTAAATCAAACTCTCCTGGCAATTGTTCCACGTCATACAAACTGAGGTGATGAAATTCTACCCTATCGGCACCGGAACGTTGACAGCGTTCTTTGGCTACTTCTAAAGTTCCCGCACTTAAATCAATTCCCACTACCTGCGCTTGGGGGTTGAGATGTACCAAATATTCCGTACTCACACCAGAACCACAACCAGCATCTAAAATGCGGATATCTTGCTTTGGTGGTTTTCTACCAGTACAAAAGTTGTAAGCGGCTAGCCAATTCCAACGCCAATTATATCCAGGTGGGGCTTCATCTAGTAGGGGTTCTGGGGGAAAGGGATAGGTGTCGTAGAGTTTGGCAACAGCAGTGCTAACGGTTTGAGGGTCTGACATGATGAGTGAGATTGCAGCTTTGCGTAAAATCATAGCGTTTTTCAACGCAGAGGCACGCTAAGTAAGCGCAAAGGTGAGACAGCGCCGTGGGCAGGTTTCCCGACTTGAGGCAACTGTTGGTACGCTGAGTGTGTTAGAATTTGTGTCGGTTCCGGCTGGCGAAAAATGCGAAGACGATGGTAGCCTCAGACCTGCATTTGAAGATTTATTTGGCGCTAGGGCAATTCTCAGTAACTTACAAGGCAGTTTATCACCAGAAGCAGCAACGGCTGTAGAAACATTTCAGGCTTTTCAGCAGGATTTACTTGGTTACTTAAAACAATGCATTTCGGGTAAAGAGTTAATTGCAAGAGGGTTTGAGTCAGATGTGAAAATGGCATCTGCTTACAATGTTAGTGATTGCGTACCTGTTTTGATGAATAAAGCTTATATAAAATTATTCATGATATTTTTATTCTTCAATTTTTATTTCACAATAAGTTACTCAATTGTCTATCCTGTCTACCTGGTATTTTGTTGATTATGCTGGGACTTTCCTAGTTCGTCTAGCTGTAAATGTTGCTTGAGTTACAGTAGAGATCATTATTCACCATCGGGTAAACTGATTCCTTTTTCAAGTAATAATTGCCGCAACTTAGCAACTTCTAACTCAGCAGAATCAGCGCGTTGTTTTTCTTGTTCTGCGCGTTGTTTTTCTTGTTCTGTAGGTGTAGGCAACCAATTATTATCCCGATCATACCAACGCAGCCATAATCTTTTTAATCCCTGATATTCTCCATCCCATAATCCTAAACCTAGTTCTGCTTCCTCTAACCACACCCCTAGTCCATTCACAGCCAGAGGTTGATAGCGATTCATCATTAAACCAAAACAGTAAAACTCATTAGTGTAACGATTGAAAACAAAATAATAGGGAACTCTCAAGATTTGCTCATACACTGACCATTTATTAGGCGGTTGCTTAACTTCCCGTAAATTTCTCCCTAAATCTTCTGCTTCTGTACCCGGTGATATTAGTTCCACTACTACAAAAGGATTGATTCCTTCTTGCCAAGTAACGTAACTTAACCGCAGTTCTGTTTGGTTATAAAAACGCGATACTCCCAACACGGCAAACCAATCGGGGCGCTTATACCATTGAGGGTGATGAGGGTCATAGTATAAGTTTAAATCACTAGCTGTAAATATCTGATCATCAGCATAACTAGGCGGGCGAAAAGTGATGCGGAGTAATTCAGGTTGTAAAAGGTGAAATTCATCTGGCAAACCTGGTTCCTCCGGATTTTCGCTTGGCAAGTCATACATAGTTGGCAGTATTTCTGTAGGAGGTAAGGGCGGATCAGTTTGATACATTGTGGCTCAACTCCCATGTTCTGCTAGAGGAGGTTTTTTTAACTAAATTCATAATTTTAGCTGGTAATTTTTATCTTGATTTTAACTTAGTTCGTAGTGAGGACTTTAGTCCTCCACCAAAGCAGCACTAAAGTGCTTACTACAAGCATGATTTTCTTCCACCCATAGCCAGCGACTCATATATTAAGAAATATTAAATAATTATATATCTGCAACAAAATATGATTTCGCTGACCAAACTGGGAGAGTTGAAAGCGAAAAGTTTCATGATCATCGGCAAGCTAGAGATATGTACTCATCCTGGGTAGCGGATTTAGATTACAGGTTCTACATACTTCTTAATAAATCACCAGGGAAAACGCAAAACGTTTTAATCTAAAGCTAACTGGGTTAATTTACTGGCAGTTTTGCAGGCGGTACTCTTTAGGCATGATCATACTGATGTGTCAAGCCTCAAAACAACCCAGACTTAACACATAAATAATTATGATGGGAGTTTTACAAATCCGATGAGTGTTAAGGCAAGTGGTGGAAGCTCAGTTGCGCGTCCGCAACTATATCAAACCCTGACTGTGGCAACAATTTCTCAAGCGGAACAGCAAGACCGCTTTTTGGGAACCGGTGAACTCAGCGAACTGGCAAGCTATTTTGCCTCTGGTGCAAAACGTCTAGAAATTGCCCAGACGCTGACAGAAAATTCCGAGATCATTGTATCTCGGGCTGCCAACCGGATTTTTGTCGGTGGTTCGCCAATGGCTTTTTTAGAAAAGCCTAAAGAAGCAGAACTAGCTATGGCTACCGCTAGTGCTGGCACAGATGTCACAGAGGGAATGAAACTAGGAACTGTCACTTACGTTGAAAGTCGTGGTGGGTTCCTAGAAAATTTACGTTCAATATTTAACTCGTCTCCCAGCGGCCCGGCACCTGCGGGTTTTCGACCAATCAACGTCGCTCGTTATGGTCCAAGCAACATGGCCAAGAGCTTGCGGGATTTATCCTGGTTCTTGCGCTATGCTACCTATGCGATTGTGGCTGGCGACCCCAACATCATCGTGGTAAACACACGTGGTTTGCGGGAAATCATTGAAAATGCCTGCTCTGGCGAAGCAACACAGGTAGCTTTACAAGAAATCAAAGCAGCTTCACTTTCCTATTTCCGCAAGGATGCTGAGTCTACAGAAATTGTGTCTCAGTACATGGATATTTTGCTGAATGAATTCAAAGCACCTACGCCTTCTAACAAATTACGCCAACGTCCATCTGGTGACCAACAAGGACTACAACTGCCACAAATTTACTCTGTAGCGGCAGAACGGCGTCCCAAGTTTGTGATGAAACCTGGTTTGTCAGCCAGCGAAAAAATCGAGGTAATCAAAGCAGCTTATCGGCAAATTTTTGAGCGCGATATTACCCGCGCTTATAGCTTGTCAATATCTGATATTGAATCCAAAGTGAAGAATGGCGATATCTCCATGAAGGAGTTTGTCCGCCGTCTGGCTAAATCTCCCCTTTACCAAAAACAGTTTTACCAGCCTTTTATTAACAGCCGAGTCATCGAACTAGCTTTCCGCCACATTTTAGGACGGGGGCCAAGTAGCCGAGAAGAAGTACAAAAATACTTTGCGATTATTTCTAACGGCGGTCTGTCAGCATTAGTAGATGCTTTGGTGGATTCTGACGAATACAGCGACTACTTTGGCGAAGAGACAGTACCCTACATCCGGGGTCTGGGTCAAGAAGCCCAAGAATGTCGTAACTGGGGGCCACAGCAAGACCTATTTAATTACAGTGCGCCTTTCCGGAAAGTACCTCAGTTTATTACCACCTTTGCTGCTTACGATCGCCCACTACCTGACCAACATCCCTACGGTTCTGGTAATGACCCCTTGGAAATTCAGTTTGGAGCGATTTTCCCGAAAGAAACTCGCAACCCCAGCAGCAGTCCGGCTCCTTTTGGCAAGGATACCCGCCGCATCTTGATTCACCAAGGACCTGGTATTAATAACCAACTGAGTAATCCGAAAGCACGGGGTGAATTCCCTGGTTCTCTGGGGCCCAAGGTGTTCCGATTGGATCAAATTCCTGCCACCCTCAGCAGAAAGGGCGGTAAGGGTGTCAGCGTGAAATTCTCTGAAAGCTCTACCCAAGCAGTAATTAGAGCCGCTTACCTGCAAGTTTTCGGTCGTGATGTTTACGAAGGTCAACGACTGAAGGTAGCAGAAATTAAGCTGGAAAACGGCGAAATTTCTGTAAGGGAATTTGTGCGGATTTTGGCTAAATCGGATTTATTCCGCAAGATGTACTGGACATCACTGTATGTTTGTAAGTCCATCGAGTACATGCACCGCCGCTTGTTGGGTCGTCCAACGTATGGTCGTCAAGAAAATAACAAGTACTTTGATATTGCCTCGAAGAAGGGCTTCTACGCGGTGGTTGATGCCATCCTCGATACCGAAGAATACAGCCAAGCCTTTGGTGAAGATACAGTTCCTTACGAACGGTATTTGACCCCGGCTGGTGTATCTTTACGGCAATTACGCGTTGGTAGTATTCGTGAAGATGTTGGTACTGCGAAGGTTGTAAAACAAGAAACACCACGCTTTGTGGAACTAGGTACAGTCACTGAAAATCGTACAGAACCCGATATTCAGTACCGAATTAATCAAGGCGTTACCAAAAAGCGCGAACAAACCAAAGTCTTCAAGTTGGTGGCGGATACCAGCGACAAAGTTGCAGTGCAAACTTTGATTAGCGCCGCCTATCGGCAAATTTTCGAGCGCGATGTTGCACCTTACATCATCAAAAACGAATTTACAGTATTAGAAAGTAAGCTCAGCAACGGCGAAATTAGTGTGAAGGAATTTATTGCAGGTTTGGGTTACTCCCATCTTTACCTAAAAGAATTCTACACACCCTATCCCAACACCAAGGTAATTGAGTTGGGAACCAAGCACTTCTTGGGACGTGCGCCGATAGACCAAGCAGAAATCCGCAAGTATAACCAGATTTTGGCTACTCAAGGGATTCGTGCCTTTATTAATGCCATGGTCGAAAGTGCCGAATATAGCCAAGCTTTTGGTGAAGACACGGTTCCTTACCGTCGCTTCCCAACTCTACCTGCGGCTAACTTCCCCAACACTCAAAAGCTTTACAACCAACTCACCAAGCAAAATGATGATGTGGTTGTGCCTAGCTTTGAGACAGTGAAGCCCCGCATGGAGTCTGCGAATATGCCAATTTTAGCGAAGGCGATCGCAGATTTGGCAGCCCAAGCAAAGGCTATGGATAAGACCAAGCCGTTGTTTATTGAGTTGGGTCGTTCCTTCAACGATGGTCGCGGTCAGTCTGTGGAAGTGGGTGTGGGTACAAGTCGCCGTAAACCTGCACGCATTTACCGCATGACTTTAGGTGCCAACCAAGCCGAAAAACAACAGGTAATCAACGCTGCTTACTGTCAGGTGTTGGATGTATTTAGCGGTCAAGTTCCCGATGACTACCGCCGTTCTAACTTAGACAGCAAACTGCGGAATGGCGAAATTTCTGTCCGCGAGTTTGTGCGAGAACTAGCAAGTTCAGAAATCTATCGCAAGCGTTTCTATACGCCTTATCCCAACACTAAAGTGATTGAATTCTTATTCCGTCACCTGTTGGGACGCGCACCCGCTACACAAGGCGAAATCCGCCAGTATAACAAGCTGCTAGCTGACAGTGGTTTAAGAGCGGCTGTAGAGGCAATTGTGGATAGTCCTGAATATGCTCGCTACTTTGGCGAAGATGTAGTGCCTTATCAGCGCTACCCATCACTACCAGCAGGTAACTACCTCGGTAGTGTCCAAGCAGCTGCTGACTTGGTGAAACAATCTTGGTCTAGTTTGTCACCTTCTGTACTGACAGGACGACCAAGCGATCGCTAGGAACTAGGGAATGAGAAGTAGAGAGTGGGGAATAGGTAGAGATTTCTGCCTAATTCCTCCTCATCTCCTTCATAACCTTTTGTAATCAAGCTTTCAGACAACAAACTTGATGTAAATCTGAAAAGTAATATTACAAACTGTTAAGAGCAGTCATAAATGCTCAACAGAATGCCGGAAAATATTTTGCGGAAGGTAGCTGCGTTTTTCAGCAAACTCGTAATGTGATAGCTATGGCAGTTATGCAACTGATGTATCTAAAACAACGAGCAAACAAAGCTACCCTTAACCAAATTAAAGTCGCACCAGTTTAATTAAATTCTGGTTTCATTAGTACTGGAGGAATCCATTAATGAGTATCGTCACGAAGTCCATCGTGAATGCTGATGCAGAAGCCCGCTACCTCAGCCCCGGCGAACTGGATCGGATTAAAAGCTTTGTTTCTGGTGGTGAACGTCGCCTCCGCATCGCCCAAGTTTTGACCGACAACCGCGAGCGGATTGTGAAGCAAGCTGGTGATCAGTTGTTCCAAAAGCGCCCTGATGTTGTCTCTCCTGGTGGCAACGCCTACGGTCAAGAAATGACTGCTACTTGTCTGCGCGACCTAGATTACTACCTCCGCCTCATCACCTACGGAATAGTTTCCGGTGATGTTACCCCCATCGAAGAGATCGGTGTTGTGGGTGTTCGCGAAATGTACAAGTCCCTCGGCACTCCTATCGATGCTGTTGCTGGTGGCGTTACAGCGATGAAGAATGTTGCTGCTACCCTGTTGTCTGCTGAAGACGCTGGTGAAGCTGGTGCTTACTTCGACTACCTAGTCGGTGCGATGCAATAGGCTGAAGCTGTTTCTACTTCTGCTGAAACATAAGTATTGCAATAAGGTTGGAAATAAGGAAATAACAACATGCAAGACGCAATTACCTCTGTCATTAACGCCTCAGACGTTCAAGGTAAGTACCTGGACACTGCTGCTCTAGAAAAGCTCAAAGGCTACTTCGTAACTGGTGAACTGCGCGTCCGTGCAGCTACAACCATCAGCGCTAACGCAGCTGCGATCGTCAAAGAAGCTGTAGCTAAGTCTCTGCTATACTCTGACATCACCCGCCCCGGTGGTAACATGTACACCACCCGTCGCTATGCAGCTTGTATCCGTGACTTGGATTACTACCTACGCTATGCTACCTACGCTATGCTAGCTGGCGATCCTTCCATCCTGGATGAGCGCGTACTCAATGGCTTGAAGGAAACCTACAACTCCTTGGGTGTTCCCGTAGGTGCTACTGTCCAAGCTATCCAAGCAATCAAAGAAGTAACCGCTAGCTTAGTAGGCCCCGAAGCCGGTAAGGAAATGGGCGTTTACTTAGACTATATCTCCTCTGGCTTAAGCTAGGAGCTAGTTTGCACTTAAAACATTAGGTGCGGCTTGATTAAGGTCTGGAAATCAATTGTGAGTGCTAGAACGTTCTATTGCTTATATGTTGAATGAGTTTTAGCGGTCTAGTATTGATGCTTGATTTCCAGACTTGGAGTGATTAATTTAAACATTTGCGTAAAATATACACTCCCATTTTTGTTTGAAATAAAAAAGCTTTCACAATCACTGTAGGAGATAAAAAAATGGCGCGGTTGTTTAAAATTACAGCTTGTGTTCCCAGTCAAACCCGGATTCGTACCCAAAGAGAACTGCAAAATACCTACTTTACCAAGTTGGTTCCCTACGAAAACTGGTTCCGCGAACAGCAACGCATTCAAAAAATGGGTGGCAAAATCGTGAAGGTAGAACTAGCAACTGGTAAACAAGGTACTAATGCTGGGTTGATGTAATTTAATATATAACGAACATCATTTTAGGGAGTTGCAAAGAGGTCAAAAAATAGACCTCTTTTTTATCGTTTGTATTTTTGGGCGTTGCTGAATTCGCTGCATAAACAGCAATGCTGATACATATGATCGCAGATGAGTATTTTTCAAATTATTCAAAATGTGTAACAAGTTGAACGACCAGAAGGTAGAAGTAAAAAGCTAAAAGATAAAAGAAGTAACGTGCGCACAGCGTATACCACGAAGACACACAGACACAAAGGTAAGAGGGTGGTGCAAGATATCTGTATCAGGTTAATTTCAAATCAAAAACTGAATGAAGCGTCTTTTATTAGTTACAGAACGGTTTGCACCAGATTTGGGTGGTTTGGCTAGTAGTGCGACGCGCCTAGTAACAACACTCTGTAAACTGGGTATGGAAATTGATGTTGTTACCTGGAGTCGATATTTGCAACCAGGTGAAGTTTTGCCGCCAGAACATATCGAGTCTAAGTATCGAGTTTATCGTATAGGCTTATACCGTCATTGGGACATGACAATGCCTCATACTTTGAATGTTCTGGATTGGTTGCAACAACTTCGGGGTTATGATGCTATTTGGGGTCATTATCTTTTTCCTAGTGGATTTCTAGCTGCTTGGTTTGCCGGACTGAAAAAAATACCCAGTACCGTTAGCGCTCGTGGTAATGATATTGATAAGGAAATGTTTCCCCCAGGAGATTTTGGCCGACTGCAATGGACACTACAACACGCCAAGGTGATAACGGCGGTAAGTGCTGATATGTCTCGCAAAATTCAGCTACTGAGTGGACGGGATGATGTACTAGTATTAAAAAATGCCGTAGATACAGAAGTATTTGCTTTGATACAATCAGGTGAAATCACGCGGGAGAAGTTAGGAATTGCACCTGATGAAGTCGTCCTGGGTTTTTGTGGGGAGTTGCGAGAAAAGAAAGGACAGCAATTCTTATTGAATGCTTTGACAACAGTTCGCAAGCAGCATCCGGCTTGTTTGTTAATTATTGGTGAGGTTAGGGCTTCTCAGGATTCTGACTTTTCCCGTTAAGTCTCAAAAAGCTTGCTCAGAAGGGATTGTAGAAAAAGCACAGCATACACGGTACACTAATTGAAATTCTGTGCTAAAGGTGACAAGCAATGTTGGATTGGTGGGAGAA
>JAESGC010000085.1_pt1 | contig 21348 bp, 19 predicted proteins | sample 9266221 | NCBI WGS metagenome assembly JAESGC01 (sample SAMN14515568, study PRJNA621660) | algae metagenome | isolation source: Trichormus sp. ATA11-4-KO1 and co-occurring heterotrophs from soil, at the... | place: Chile: Atacama Desert, Tarapaca Region | collected 2009-05-22 | reverse complement strand
CAGTCATGCGCTTAAATTTTCTCGCAGTAAGCTGTTTAGCTTTCTCTATTTTCACTGTTCCTCAAATTCCTAATCGAAAATTGCCAAACTTTATACTATACCACAAAAAACTTTTGCAAGAGTTCTCCTGACCCCAACCCCTCTTTGATGCCCAGAGGGGCTTAAATATCTGGAAAGCTCAACAGCTTGCAGGGGAGAGGAATGAAAGCGGGGTTTTTGATATTTGTCGAATTCACGTTAATTTAGGGGTGTGTGAGACTTTCTGTATTATCTGCTGTTGGAAATGCCACATGGAAAGTTTAACAGTTAAAGTTTGCTATTTCTACAGTGAGATTGCAAAAGTTCACTGACCCAATTCCAACTTTCTTGTGAAAGAGCAGGTATAGGTTGTTGAGTATAATCAATAACCAAATCATAATTCCCTTCATCGTACAAATCATTCATTAAAGGTTGTATTTCTAACAATGGTTCTGTATCGTCTTCGCGTAAAGGTAAGAAGAAAGAAGGGATAGGATTGTGTAAATTAAATGGGTATAAATCTGCTTTGGGACGCTGGGATGCACGACTAACTAAAATCCGATAGTCGGTTTGAATATTATTTGGTAGTTTATCAATTGGTTTACCATCTCGCAGTAAATCAATTTCCACTAAATTTGTATTAGTTGCTAAAATCTGCAACCGTTTTTTGATATAGGAATTTCGTCCTTCCCCAGGACGTTTATTTTTAGGAGGTTGAGAAAATACTACAAGTCGGCAAAGCCTTATGCCTACGGCACGCTACGCGGTAAGCGCAGCTATGCCCGTTAGGGCTTTACGGCAGTTCCTCCTGGGGGAAACCACGCCACTTGCTCCACTACAGCGCTGCGCGCATCCTGCGGCGGGGGAGCCACTCCGTTGCGCAGGGCTGTTTCATTCGCTTGTGTTGGAGATTTGTCAAGAGGATAATCTCACGCAAAGGCGCAAAGACGCAAAGAAAAATCAGGTATTTCGGACTGAAGATGCCAAAATTTTCGGTCTTAATTGTGGATTTGCCCTTGCAATTTTAACCCTTTTAGGGAACGAATCAGCCCTGCCTTTTTTAGGGGGGCTGGGGGGGATCAATAGTGCCTAAAATCACAGCCGATCACTTTTAAAACAACCTCTCAGGGGATTACATGATCAATTACTAGATATGGTTGTAAATCTGTCCACCGACCCCAAAGAATAATCTTTTAATTTAAAATCCGCAAACGGTTTATTTTCTAACCTATCCCGTAAAGCTTCATCCAGAATTACGTTATCTGATTGTGTTTTAACACCAATAATAATCACACTGTTTTGATATGTAGTTAAATCCTGATTGGCTTGACAATTAGTCCGTTGAAATTGACCAAGATTTAATAAGCGATAACCTTGGACACTGGGTGTATTACTAAATAATCTTTTGGCTAAACGTTGTATTTGCTGAGAACGTTCTAAGGCTATGCGTTCTGCATTTGCTTTATTTCCCTCACAATTAGCCATACCTACAGAAATAATTTCACTAGGATCTTCCATAATTGTCTGGATGCTTTCTTGTTCTAATTTCAATTTTAAAACATCAAGACTAATAACTTTATCATCATATTTAATTTGAAAATTGCTACTTACCAGCCATTTATAGTCAACTGATAAAACAGCTATATTAAATTGAGCAGTTCTACCTTGACTATCCCGGCCTGCTTCATAAGGGAAATAATCAATCGTGCCTTTTCTTTGCGGCGATTGTGTTGATGTTGCCAAAAAAGCAAACTGAGGAGAACGTGTTGCTAAAGCGATGGCACTAAGTAACCCCAAGGAAACTAGCAGGGCAGCAAATAGTGCTGGTAAAGGCACTTTTTCTGAATGCTTTGCTGGGTTGGGCAAAGTTACATTAGGTTGAGAACTAGTTACCACATTTGCCGTGGTACTTCCTGTCTGCTGCTTGACCAAATTTTTCAACCAATCCACAACTTGTGCTTGGGACATTAAGCTATCATGCTGCTTCAGCCACTCCTCCAAGTTAGGCTGGTCAATTTTTTCCATGACAATGCAGTGTAAAACCAAATTATTTCGAGTTTGATACTGAAAATAATCCTCGAATGGAGGAATATCCGGATGATTGAGATGTTCTAACAGCGATGCTTCTTGGCAAAACAGTTCCACTGCTTGAGCGTCGTGTGATATGTCTTCATTGAGTACCTTGAGGATTTTCGGTGTGTCTTGTGCGTACGCCTCATAGACTTTGCTAAAACCATTTTTATCACTCAACAAACTTATTACCCGATAACGTCCTAGTAATTCCAGTTGTGAACCACAACTTTTACAGAAACGGTCTTGATTATCGGGGTGATAAGGTTGAGGACAAACTGGATTTATACAAAGGCTCATGATTAATTAAAGGGAGACATCTGTGGTATTCTCTGTTTTCAATGAAGAAGCACCGAAGAAAACTGAACATAGGGGGGCATGATTTTTTAAACGCAAAGGAGCGCCGAGGTTCACGCAGAGTGATGCAAAGGCTTAACAAAAGCTTTGTCTTTGAAAAAAAATTGGGATGCACTCTTTATTTACATTCTGCTAAGAATGCGGCTACAGTCCGGTTAAATGCCTCAGGTTGCGTCAAAAATGGCCAATGATTGCCAGGAACTTGGCACAGGTGGAGATTTTTGAGATAGGTTTTGTAAGGTTTAATTTGCCAATTTTGGCGATTAAGTCCTTTTTCTGGCTGTATGAACAGGGTAGGAGTATCAAGGGGGGAAATAAAACCAGGTACGCGCATCACGTCGGCAAAAATTCCATCGCGGGCAGCAATAGTAAACTTACTACCCCAACTACCATCAAGTTTTTGTTCTATTCCAGCTTGAAATACTTGTTGTTGTAAGGTAGTCCATCCTTGATATTGGTTTAACTGCCTTGCTTGTTGTTCGGCTTCCTCGTAACTGGCAAAGGGGCCCATACCTTTGAGAAAAGATAAGAAACGGTACAACAAGGGAAAAGTTACCCCCAAGAAACTGGGTATTTTCCAGATAAAAATGGGATCAACCAAAACCATACTGCGTAACCGTTCCGGATTTTGTCTAGCCCAGATAGCGGCTAGTTTACCCGTCCATGAATGACTCACAACATGGATAGAAGACCATCCCAGATGATCCATAAGTGCTTCTAGGTCAGCGATCGCACTGGCAAAGGTATAATCATTCTCCGGCTTGCTGCTTTCACCATGACCACGCATATCTGGCGCTACGATGTGATAATCTGCGGCTAAATCATCTCCTAAGCTTGACCAGACCAGGGCATGGTCAGCTAAACCATGTAATAGCAGTAAAGGTTCTTTACCTTGCTTCCACTCTAAATAGGAAAGTTGAATGTCAGGTTTTGACAACGTTTGACGTAAAGGCATCTTTTTTAAGTGCTGAGTGCTGAGTGCTGAGTGCTGAGTAAAAAATACTGTCACCTGTCACCTATTCCCTAATCACTTTCATCGATAAGCTAATTCGCTTCAATTTTTCGTTAACTTCTAACACTCGTACTTTGACAACTTGTCCGACTTTGACGATTTTCTTGGGATCATCTACGAATCTGTCAGCTAGTTGGGAAATATGTACTAAACCATCTTGATGTACGCCAATATCAACAAATGCACCAAAGTTAGCAACATTGGTGACAATTCCCTCTAATTCCATTCCCACCTGCAAGTCGGTAATTTCCTTGATTCCCTCTCTGAAGGTGGCATACTTAAATTCAGCACGGGGGTCTCTACCTGGTTTCTCTAGTTCGCTGAGAATGTCGCGCAGTGTGGGTTCACCAACGGTGTCAGTGACGTATTTTTTCAGGTTGGTTTTTTTGAGTTTTTCGGCAATTTGCGTTACTTGATTTAAAGTTACATCTAAATCAGCTGCGATCGCCTGCACCACTGAGTAACTTTCTGGATGCACGGCTGTATTATCTAAGGGGTTGTCTCCACCACGAATTCGCAGAAACCCCGCAGCTTGTTCAAAGGCTTTTGGCCCCAACTTTGCCACTTTTAAAAGTTGTCGGCGATTTTTAAAGGCTCCATGCTGGTTGCGATAAGCAATAATGTTATTGGCAACTGTGGGGGTAATTCCCGAAACAAAGGTCAAAAGTTCTTTAGAAGCGGTGTTTAAGTCTACACCAACGTAGTTAACGCAACTTTCTACAGTTTCATCTAGTTTCTTTTTCAATAACTTTTGATCAACATCATGTTGGTACTGTCCCACACCGATAGACTTGGGGTCAATTTTCACCAGTTCCGCCAGAGGATCTTGTAAACGGCGACCGATGCTAATAGCACCACGTACAGTTACATCCAAATTGGGAAATTCTTCTAGTGCCACTTTACTAGCAGAATAGATCGATGCACCAGACTCATTCACCATCACTTTAATTGGTTTACGGTTGATGGTTTGTAACACTTGCGCCACAAACTCATCCGTCTCGCGGGAAGCTGTACCGTTACCAATAGCAATCAACTCAATCTGATATTTTTCAATCAGATTTTTCATAGTTTGTGCAGCTTTGGCGCGTTGTTCAGCAGCTTGGTGAGGAAACACCGCTTGATATTCTAAAAATTGCCCGGTTTGGTCGAGTACCGCTACTTTACACCCAGTTCTAAATCCAGGATCTATGGCCAGAGTTGGTTTCATCCCGGCTGGTGCAGATAATAATAATTCTCGCAAATTGGCTTCAAAGGTTTTAATTGATTCAATATCAGCGTAGGTTTTCTCTTCCGAAATTACTTCACCGATGATGGAAGTTTTCATCAGCCGATTGAATGCATCCTTGAGCATCACCTGATAAAAATCCCGAATTATCCGATTTTTTGTCTTAATTATTTTTGATTCTAAATAAGCTAGTACCAAATCTTCATCAAAAGCAATTTCATAGTTCAAAACTCCCTCAGCCTCACCCCGACACAACGCCAGCATATTATGGGGTGCAATATTTCTCACTTTAATTTGATAGTTGCGGTACATCTCAAACTTGGTTGTACCTTCAGGATGGTCATTTTTGATGCGGGAAACAAATACACCCTCTTCTAGCAAGTAATCACGCAGATATGCACGCAACTCGGCTTGTTCGGCTACCTCTTCCGCTAAAATATCAGCAGCACCTTTGAGCGCCTCTTGTGGTGTTTTAACGCCCTGAGTTTCAGAAACATACTTCGCTGCTTCCACTTCCAGTGAGACTGTTGCAGTATTTTTGCTATTTAGCGACTTCATCAACTCTGCTAGGGGTTCTAGTCCTTTTTCTCTGGCGAGAGTAGCGCGAGTCCGGCGTTTTGGTCGATAAGGTAGGTATAAATCCTCAAGCTCAGTTTTTTGTAAACAAGACGCAATTTTCGCTTTTAGTTCATCTGTGAGTTTACCTTGTTCGGCGATCGCATTTAAAATCACCGATTTTCGTGCTTCTAGTTCAGTTAAATAAGCATATCGCTCAAATAGATCGCGCAGTTGGACTTCATTCATTTCGCCAGTGCGTTCTTTGCGGTAACGTGCAATAAAGGGAACCGTTGCACCCTCCGCCAAAAGTTCCAGCGCGTTTTGTACCTGATAAGGTTTAAGGTCTATTTCAGTTGCCAGTAGTTGAGGAATGTTTAGCATCGAGTTTTGAATTGCAAAAGGTTACTCATCAATGTAGTATGCTAGATTGTCTTCTCAGTACTAGCACCAATCGTTAACTTATTTACCATATAATTACTTAATCTTGTTTGTTGAGACTGTTTATTCCCATAGGTATTTTGACTAAAACCCACTTAGTTGTAAAATTAACCACAACTATAAAAACAGTTTCCACCTGTTTTTATTAATTTTTGCATTTTAGTTCTGAGGATAGTAAAAATGCATTTGTCTTTTTTGATTCCACTCTGTACTGGTTTAGTAACTGGCTATGTAGCTAAAAAATGTAATGATGAGATAGCTTATCTCACGGGTTTATTTACGGTTATCAGTCTGATTTTGAGTTTAGTCTTAGCCCCTTGGCAGTTCCAGCTAGTGCTGTTAATTCTTGTCCTCATCGGCACTAACAGATTTTTACAGAAAAATTAGGATTTTCACTAACTTAATTATTCCTGCAAGTATAAATACAGAATCTAACTGATGGTAGATGCGGTTAGAAGCTCTGTGGAGTATAATAGTGCTTCCTTCCTGAATACTGAGTAAGAAAAAGAGAAAGGAAGAACTTTCGCACTCAGTAAATGCCCTTCGACTTCGTTCAGGGCAAGCGCACTCAGCACTCAGCACTCATACCAATTCACAATTCGCAATTCGCAATTCGCAATTTAAAAACTTAGATGCAGCAAAGCTTTCAGGGTTTACATCTGTATCAGATTTTTCGTGAAATGGTATCAGCACTCAGCACTCAGCACTCAGCACTCAGCACTCAGCACTCAGCACTCAGAAAGGCACTCAGCACTCAGCACTCAGCACTCTTTTGAGGGTAGCGGTGAAGTTGGGATAGGAAATGGCGGCGGCTTCGGCCCGGTGAATTGTGGTGATGCCAGTGGATACAAGAGCCGCGATCGCCAGGCTCATGGCAATGCGATGATCTGTATAGCTATCTACGTCAGTCCCAACTAAGGGCGTACCACCAGTAATTTCCATCCCGTCGGGTAACTCACTGACTTTCGCTCCCATTTTATTGAGTTGCTGCGCCATGACAGTAATGCGATCGCTTTCTTTCACCCGCAACTCGGCTGCATCCCGAATCATGGTTGTCCCTTCAGCAAATACTGCTGCTACTGCCAAAATCGGTATTTCATCAATCATTCTGGGGACGATATCCCCAGCAATCATGCAGCTTTTTAAACGACTGGAACGTACTCTTAAATCCGCTACTGGTTCCCCAGCTACTTCGCGCTGATTTTCTAGTTGAATATCGGCTCCCATGAGTGCTAAGGCTTCTAATATGCCTGTACGGGTGGGATTAACACCGACGTTTTCCACCACCAATTCAGAATTTGGCACAATTGCTCCAGCTACTAACCAAAAGGCAGCTGAACTGATATCCCCTGGAACAATCACTTTTTGCCCATGCAATTGAGCCGGGCCAGTCACAGTCACGCTATTGGTTTCTGGATCGATGCTCAGTTCTGCACCAAAAGCCCGCATCATTCGTTCGCTGTGGTCACGGGACAGGGCGGGTTCGGTAACTGTGGTTTGTCCGGCTGTGAATAAACCCGCTAGTAAGATACAAGATTTAACTTGAGCCGAAGCGATGGGGGAATAATAGTGAGTCGGTTTAAGGGCTTGTCCTTGAATCGCTAGGGGTGCTAAGGAATTATTCTTGCGTCCCCAAATTTGCGCCCCCATTTGTTGCAAGGGTTTAACCACACGGGACATAGGACGCGATCGCAAAGAATTATCACCTGTGACAGTAAAAAAGCGCCCTGGATGAGATGCCAACAAGCCCAGCATCAGCCTCAGTGTAGTGCCGGAGTTGCCTGCATTCAACACATCCACTGGTTCTTGCAAGTTCCCCAGTCCAATCCCCTGAACCCTGACTAATTCCGTGTTCAGTTCCGAAATTTGGGCCCCCATAGCTTGAAAACAGCTAGCGGTACTGCGGGGGTCTTCGCCTAACAGTAGTCCTTGGATCTCCGTTTCACCTTGGGCGATCGCGCCTAACATTAAAGCGCGGTGGGATATGGATTTATCCCCTGGCACACGGATACAACCCTGTAAAGATAGCCCAGCAGAGGGTCGCTGGATAATTAGCTTATGGGAGAGGTCTGTTTGAGTTTCTACGGTTATAACAGAAGCCGACATTACGTTACACTGGCTCTTGAATACACCGGAAGTTCATCAGCGACTATAGTTTGCCACTACTGGGCACTTCCTGCCTAGTATCGTATCGCTTTTTGTTCTCGGAAATTTGCCAAAATCTACCAAAAATATTTTTCATGTTTAGTTAATACTTTTTTATTCTCCAGAAATCACCCATAAAGTCTTTAGTATTTCTATAATATTTCTTGAGACTGTTACCTGAGAGTATTAAGAAAAGTATAATTACTCACGAGCTTTACTGACAGATTACTGCACCATAGAAAAACTATTGTTTTTATAGTTTAAATTTATATTTAATTTATTTTTACGTTTATTTATCTAGCCTACTGAATCAGTATCTTCAGTTAATATTAAGCATGTTTTACTATTTAGTTGCTTACCCTGACCTGCTAGAGATACTGGTGTTAATTTCATCTTGTTCAATAGCTTTTAGCCCCTATCGCTCCCATGCTGACCCATCACCGCAAGCCCGTATGCCTATCACTGATTTCAACTGACCTGCCATTCTGGTCTGTTGTGGAAACTGCCGGGACGCTGTATCAAAAAGATACTGATCGCTTCCATTTATTGTTGACTGCACCGCCCTTAATTAGTTGTGAAGTGGGGAGTTCACTGAATTCAGAAGACCCGGTTTTCCAAATAAAGAGTCATGCTTATGCTCCCAGTAGTCCCAGAATTTTGTGGCTGGAGATTTCTCCCTACCGGGTAATCATGACGATGCAAGGTAATGCTCAAGTAAGTTATCGCCATTTCTGGGAACAAGGCGTTTATGGCATTAGCCGTTATTGGTTGCCCACAGAGTCATTACAGCCACACAATCCCATTCGCTTACGTAATTTTACGAAAAGCCTGTCACTCAATGGACACCACTTACCAGAACATTTGCGGGTGGAATACGAATTGTGGGCAGAAAAAGTCCAACTGGGAAGTTATATCCTCAATCTGGAAATTAAACACTAGTAATTAAGCTTCTCCTGGGACTGGGGACTGGGGAACTCGGGTCTCCCTCTGGGGATAAGGGGTAATGGGGAAGAGTTTTCCTCATACCGGATACCCAATCCCCGATCCCTATTACCCAAAATAACTGGGTTCGTTACCAGGTTTCCATTTAATGTTGCAACCAATACTGGGCTTTTGTTCACTTGTAACGGGTTTACCTGCTAACACTGAGGCGATCGCAGAACGTAAATCTGCACCCGTCACGGGTTTGCCATTGCTGGGACGGCTATCATCCAATTGTCCTCGATAAGCGAGTTGGCGTTTTTCGTCAAATACAAAAAAATCGGGTGTGCAAGCAGCTGTATAAGCTTTTGCTGTTTCTTGAGTTGCGTCGAAACACAAAGGAAACTTAAAATCAAGTTCTGTTGCCATTGCCTTTAAAGACTCTGGCGCATCATCTGGATATTTTTGTGCATCATTGGCGCTAATGGCAACGATACCTAAATCACTGGTAAGGTAATCTTTTCCTAACTTGGCTAATTCTTCTTGTACATGTTTGACAAATGGACAATGCCGACAAATAAACATGACTAATAATGCTTTTTTATCAGCAAAAGTGGCAAGAGAAATTGTTTTTCCAGATACCACTTCTGGTAGATGAAAATCTGGTGCTTGTGTACCTATTGGCAACATTGTCGAAGCAGTTAAAACCATAAAAAGTTCTTCCTTCCTGAGTGCTGAGTACTGAGTGGGGAGTAAAGTGTAGGGTAAAAATCTGTTTCCTACTTCTTTCTATTCCCTAGTTTTTTTCTCTGTTATTAGTGTACGCATTAATGATGGCTACTCATAAAATTAGAGACAGGAAAATTCCTGTCTCTACATGTGTTGAATATTTTTTAAAAAAAGTTAATTCTTATAGACTTGCCAAAAGACCGAAGATGCCGTGTCCTGTGAATACTTCTAATGCTATCAGAGAAACAAAACCAATCATGGCTAAACGACCGTTGAGTAATTCTGCGTAAGGAGTAAATCCAGTGCGATCGCCTTGCTCGTCTACATAAACTCTTGGTTCGAGTGCAAAGTTGTTGAGTTTACCTTGGTCGTCAACGATAGGAGCATTTGTACGCATGTGATTTTTCCTTGTTTCTCTGTTATGTAAATAATTGTAACAACAATATAAAAATTTGTAAAGTATCTGAATCTGCCGAACGAGATATGATGGTGAGTCGGGTTCACAACCACATTTAACGAACAGACATCAATTCATCAATGCAGCGATTCCGAGTAGAGGTTATTGCCAAAACACCAAACCCGCAGCAAGTGATTTATGCTGCGATGCACCAGGATTATACCGATGGCTTCGTGTATGACGAACGCGACGCATGGCCTTCGGAGTCACAATGCGGTGAAATTATTGTTAAGCGACTTTTAGCGGGAGAGAGGGGACATTATGGGCCTTTGGAACATCCCCAGATTGTTTTCAACTGTGGTTATTTTCCCCACAGTGTGATGCAGCAGGCACGTACTCATCGGGTAAGTGTATCATTTGATGTACAATCTTTTAGGTATACGGGGAACCAATTTATTGATGTAGTAGCGGGTAAAAAAGATATAGAGGATGTTTTCTACCTACGTCCAGTTGGTTATTACTCTGATAGACAAGGTAAAAAGTATTACTATTCTCCAGAACAACGAGCAGCAGATTTACAGTGGTGCTTAGAAGCAGCTAAACGATACAAAGCTGATTTTGAGGGGGGAATGTCTGAAGAACACGCCAGAGGAAAAGTACCTTTTGATTATCGTCAGCATTTTGTAGTGAGTTTCAATTTAAGGTCTTTCATGCACTTTTGTGACATGAGAAATAAGAAAGATGCTCAATTAGAAATTCAAAAGTTGTGTGAAATGATGTGGCCTCATTTTGCCGAGTGGACACCTGCGATCGCACAATGGTATGAAAAGCAGCGTCTAGGTAAGGCAAGGTTAGCACCGTAAAATTGTAGAGTTTTTAAACGCAGAGTTACGCGAAGTTTGTAGTGAGGACTTTAGTCCTCTCTCTTCAACAGTGCTACAGGAAAATATTTCAAAGCTTCACCAACTAACATAATGTTATCAGTATTGACCATTTGTCCAGTAATAGAATCTTGCCAAACTGAAGACGCTACTGATGGTAGATGAATAAAAGTATCATCCCAAACTGACTTACCTATGGGATATGTGCCTAGTTGAATTAAGCTGGTGAAAAAGCGGGGTGCAATGGTAATAATTGTCTGATTACCATGACTTCTAGCAAAGGCAATAATATGGTCTTTAAATTTGCCTGCAACTTCTAAAAGTAGATAGTTACCTTGTTGAAAGACTTGTAAATTTTCTTTTCTAGCTTTTAAAGCTTGGGCAATTAAAAACAGCTTGATTTTACCATCTTCCTTAGTTGCGAATAAATTATCTATTAACTGCAAAATATCTGTGTGTATTTGTTCTTTAATCGCTTGCAGATAAGATTTCCGGACTGCAAAATCAACTGGACGGCGATTATCAGGATCAACCATACTGAAATCCCAAAGTTCAGTTCCTTGATAAAAGTCTGGAACTCCAGGAGATGTTATTTTTAGCAGTATCTGAGACAGAGAATTAAAAATACCATAGTAAGCTATCCGTTTTTGAAAAGGTAAAAATTCCTGCAAAAATTGATTTTGCTCTGAAGGTTCTAAAACTGCTGAGACAAAGTTATTTAAGGCATTTTCATAAATATCATTAGGTCGCAGCCAAGCTGTGTAAACTTTAGCTTCTCTAGCAGCTTTGAGTACATAATCTTGAATTCGTTGGCAAAAGTTGTTATATTCATGTTCAAAGAAGGGAAATGCTCCTATTAGCATCTGATAAAATTGATATTCATCGTTCCTATCTGGCATAGGTAAAGTTTTATTACCACTTGTTTTGTGAGAACGATTAATTTCAGAAAATAGATAAACTTGTTTTTGCCATTCCTCTGGTATTTCTGATAAAATATTTAATCTGGCGCGGATATCTTCACCCCGTTTAGTATCATGAGTGGAAGTAGCATTCATTGCATGTAACCAACGGGTTTGTCGCTGTTGATTAAAGTCGTGGAAATCGGTAATACTTAGACCAAAGTTATCAGGATTACCACCAACTTCGTTTAAGGAAATAAAGCGGTTATAAACGTAGAAAGCTGTATCTTCAACTCCTTTTGCCATCAAAGGACCAGTATACTGTTGTAGCCGCATGACGAAATAAAGCCATTGCTCTTGATCATCTGGAGTGAGATAATTTTCGTATTCTAGTAAGAGTAATTTCTCGATGAAATTTAGTTCATGATGCAGTAGAGGAATGTGTGATTTCGCTTGTTGAATTACATCTTGAATATATCGACAATTTTCTGGTAATATACCATCTTTATTGGTGTAAGTTCGATAAATAGGAAATAAAGTGAGGATTTCTGCGATCGCTCGTTTTAATCCATTAATGGTAAAATCATTACCATAACGATGTTTACTTGCTATTCTTTTTAAGATATAGGTTAAATTATCGACATCTCCAGCTAAATTTCTTTCTAAAATTAAATGCTTTTTCTCAACATCAACTTGCTCATAAGAAGTTCTAGAACCTGTAAAACTCCAGTAAGTTTCAGTAAAAGCATCTCGGTTTTCGCTTTTACAAAAAATCCCATTGAGATAATTTAAAAAATTATAGCCTGTAGTTCCTTGAATTGGCCAAGTGTTAGGTAATTCTTCACCTGATTGCAAAATCTTTTCGACAGTAATATAGATGTCTCCTATTTTTTCTCTAAGTTTTTGTAAATACTGTGTTGGGTCATAAAGACCATCGATATGATCAATTCTTAACCCAGTGAACTGGTCTTGTTTCACCAATCGAGTAATCAAACTATGGGTATCTCTAAATACCTCTAAATCTTCTATTTTGACAGATATCAACTCATTAACTGTAAAAAATCTCCTGTAATTAATCTCTTCAGCACCTACTTTCCAAAAAGCCAGGCGGAAGAACTGTTCAGAAAGTAAATTATCTAAAAGATTAAAACTTTCTGATTTACCCTGTTCACCATTAAAAGTTTGTAGATTTTCATCAATAAATGTGTGGACTTCTGTATTATCTGTATAAAGTTCCCACAACAAATCTTTAACAAAATCAATTTGGTCTTGTCTCTCATTTTGTGTAGCATCATCGGGTATATGTTTTACCATATAAAGGATGCCGAGTAACCTCACGAATATGGGATTATTTCTCCCTAATATTTTAGATAATTTGCCTATATCATAATTCAAAAATGTAGCATAAGACTCTATTTTTAAGGGTAGCCTTAAATTGTAATAATTAACACTCAATCCATTTTGATCATACTTTAGTTGAATTTCTCCATTTTCCAAACAATCTCCATAAAAATTACCAAGTAGAGGCGTAAGAATTGGTTCTTGCTGATTACTTAACCCATTGCTTATAGGAGAATTCCAGGTAATATCAAAATAGTTAGCATAGACAGATTTATTACCATTCTCTAGAACATTCATCAGATATTGATTTTGACTATCATAAGCCATGTGATTGGGGACAATGTCTTGCAGCCACCCCATATTATGCTGTTTTAATTCTTGCACTAAAGCGGCAAAATCTTCTTGTGTTCCTAATTCTGGGTTTAATTGATTAGGGTCAACTATATCATAGCCGTGGCTGCTACCTGCTTTTGCTTTAAATATTGGTGATGCATAAAGGTCGGAAATTCCTAATTCGTCAAGATAATTGATTATTTTTCTGGCTGTATTAAAATTAAATTGGGAATTAAATTGTAGGCGATAAGTTGCTAAGGGAATTCGCATAGGTAAACTCACTAATTAAAAAGTTTATTTTTTTAACGTTCGCGTAGCGTGCGCTACTTGCACGCTATAGCTGATGCGACGCTGAAGTTATCTAAAATATCTTTCATAAACTACAAAACTTTGCTGACGTAGTGTTAATTCTTGACGTGAGTTAACTTCTTCTGGCAACAATGAACCATTACCTAACCACTTTTCCTCAGCAGAGTCTAAGACTTTTACCCAAGTGCCACCTGTAAATTCTTGGCTAAAGTTCACATCACAAGTAATAAAATTTATCGCACAGAATATTTGATTTTTTCCGCTAGATTTCAACCATACAAGCAGCTTTTGATTTTCATTAAATTCTACTTGTAAATCTTTTCTATCACCGTTTAATAAAGCTAGGTTTTTGTTGCGTATTTGAATAAGTTTTTTGTAAAAAGATAATAGAACTTGATGTTTACCCGTTTGCCGCTTTTCCCAATGCAATTTACAATTGATGAAAGTATCAAAAGATTCTGGATCTGGGGGTTCACCTTGAGAATGGAAAGCGAAAAATTCTTGTTTACGTCCGGCGCGAACTGCCCTAATTAAATCGGGGTCTGAATGACTAACAAAATATATAAATGGCGATTCTTCCCCATATTCTTCCCCCATAAATAACAAGGGTATATAGGGAGACAGTAATACTACGCCAGCAGCTAATTTTAAAGCCGCAAAACTTACTAATTGCGATAATCTTTCGCCTAAAACTCTATTGCCTATTTGGTCATGATTTTGGATAGCGACTATAAATTGACATGACGGGCGATCGCCTGCATAATTCCCATGAAAGCGTTGGCGATAAGGGGAATATTTCCAGTCGTAAACAAAGCTATCTTTATAAGCTTTTGCTAAATGTTCACACTTACCAAAATCTGCATAATAACCAGTGCGATCGCCTGTCAGCAAACTATACAATGAATGATGAAAATCATCGCTCCATTGGGCATCAATGCCATAACCGCCTAACTCATGAGGACGAATTATTTTTGGGTCGTTTAAATCACTTTCAGCAATTAGATAAAGCTTTCTTCTTTGTTTTTCAGAAAGTGCCGTCACATTTTCTGAAAGTTCAGCTAAAAAGTGTTTAGCACCCAAATCATAAATAGCGTGAATTGCATCTAAACGCAGGGCATCAATATGAAATTTTTCTAGCCAGTAAAGTGCATTTTGAATAAAAAACTGACGCACATCATAGCTATGGGCATCATCAAAATTAATCGCATTTCCCCAAGGAGTACGATAAGTTTCTGTAAAATAAGGGGCAAAGCGACTTGTATAATTACCTTCAGGGCCAAAGTGGTTATAAACCACATCTAAAATGACGGCAATTCCTTGTTGGTGACAAGCATCAACTAATTGCTTTAACTTATTAGGGCCACCATAAGAATTCTGCACAGCAAACGGGTAAACGCCATCGTAACCCCAATTGCGATCGCCTGGAAATTGCGCCACTGGCATGAGTTCAATGGCATTTACTCCTAACTCTCGCACATCTGGGAGTCGGGGAATAATTGCCTCAAAGGTACCTTCCGGGGTGAAAGTACCAACGTGCAACTCATACATAATCATGCTTTCTAAAGGAATACCAGACCAGTTATTATCATTCCAGGCAAAGCTGTGATTAACGACCTGGGAAGGGCCATGTACACCATGCGGCTGAAAATTCGATGCCGGGTCAGGTTTGGATTCACTATTATTTAATTGATATAAATAAAGCGTTCCTGGGTCGATATCCCTGGCAGTAACTTGCCAATATTTCCCTAGTTGCTGCATGGGAATCAAGCGCTGATAAGGTGAAACAATTTCTAAGGCGACGGTTTCTAAATACGGTGCCCAAATTGTAAATTCACAAATACCGTCACCTAAATAATGAGCGCCAATTTTCATAGTCAATGCTGAGGACTATAACCAAGTCTGATTTGTTCTGAGTAGTTAATTTAATTACTGTGTAGTTAATGATAAAGCAAATGATATTAATTTGAATTTAACTCGATAAAGCTGTTACTTATTCCATCAGTAGGATGAACAATTATTGATTCCACAAGATGCAATTAGTTAGGTTTATGTAAATTATTTAAGTAAGATAAATCACATCTTTTTAATGTTATATAAGTTTTTATAAAATTCCTAAATCCGAGAAAAATATTTAAATTGCTTAATTATGGTAGGTAAGATACCTATTCCAGAAGATATTCATAAATCCTGATTATGCAAATTAGATTAGTTTTAGCTAATTCCTGATTCTGTCAAAAATTTAGGAATCGGCAATTAAACATAATGCTATACCCATAGATAGATTTATAACTTTTACCTTTGTTAGCTATAAATGAACAAAAATCAGATTATTTTGTTCATTTAAATCAGCTTGTTGGAGATTAAATATATTTTCACTTTAAAGCTTACCAAAAGTTTAATTTCACTGGTTTTAGTCAATTTTTATGAAATTAATCTCAACAGCAAATTACCAATAATTGAAATAAAATAATCAGCATCTATCTAAAGATTGTAATAGAAATGCAAATAGATTTTGTAATATTGGTACAAGCATTTTTAATATGAAAGTCATAAACAACTAGCTATCAAAATCAAATGAAGTAACAGTTCCCAAGTTAAAAGCTAAAGACAATAAAACAGGACTTGCGTAAATAGAAAACTTTCAGCTAATCAAGTGATCGCACAAGGAGAAAAAACATGCCACGACCAATTAAAAATTCAGTCATCGTAATTACAGGTGCATCAAGCGGCATTGGACGTGCCACAGCGCTGGAGTTTGCCAAACAACGTGCCACATTGTTGCTAGCTGCACGGCGGGAGGCAGCTTTGCAAGAAGTAGCCCAAGAATGTCAACATTTAGGCGGAACTGCTGTAGCAGTACCAACTGATGTCAGTCATGAGTCAGCAGTCCAAGCACTAGCACAGCGCGCGATCGCTTCTTTTGGTAGACTTGATGTCTGGGTGAATAATGCCGCAGTCAGTTTATTTGCGCGCTTTGAAGAAGCACCCCCGGAAGCTTTTCGACAGGTAATTGAAACAAATTTATTTGGTTACATTTACGGTGCGCGTGCTGCTTTACCTTACTTCCGGGAACAAGGTAGCGGTAACTTAATCAATGTTTCTTCGGTGGTTGGTGTCACTGGTCAGCCATACACCATCCCTTATACCATCAGTAAGTATGCGATTCGCGGACTCTCCGATTCCTTGCGGATGGAGTTGGCTTTAGATAATGCACGTGACATTCATGTCTGCACTGTATTACCAGGTTCCATTGACACACCAATTTTTCAACACGCGGCTAATTACACTGGTCGCCAAACTAAGGCAATGACTCCTGTATACCCAGCCAGACAGGTAGCTGAGGCTATTGTGGGGTTAGCCGAAAGACCACAGCGAGAAATCATCGTCGGTCAAGCGGTTTATTTACAGATTTTGCAGAAAACCTTGGCACCCGACCTGTATGAACCGATGATGGCCAAGCAAGTTGATCAAGATCACTTCCAGGATCACAAGCCAGCTCCCCATACTGACGGCAATGTATTTGAGCCGATGCAGGACTATACAGGTATCAGTGGCAATTGGCTGGGTACTGGCGGCATCACAACGCAAGATGTCTGGGATATGGCTAGGGAGACGGCACAGAAAATTGGTTTACCTCTTTCTTGAAAAAGTGGCAATAAGAAAGGGAGTAGGGAGTGGGGAGATATAGCACTACGCATAAACTGAAGCTGTTTATACTCAGCACTCCCCTTCGACTTCGCTCAGGGCCAGCGCACTCAGACGTTCGGCGAAGCTCAGTCGAGCCGCACTCAGCACTTTCCTTGAGTCGCGATCGCATCTGTTTTGGCTGCCATGATGAAATCATTGCGATGGAGTCCATGAATCGCATGTGTCCACCAGGTGACTGTTACTTTACCCCATTCAGTCAGCAAAGCGGGGTGATGTCCTTGTTTCTCAGCTTCTTCACCCACTCGTTGAGTGAAGGCGAGTGCTGTTTGAAAATCGGGAAATTTGTAAACGCGCTGTAAGCGTGCCTCATCATTCTCTTTAATTATCTGCCAATCGGGTATCTGAGGCTGAAGTTCAGCAATTTCTGCCTCACTCACTGGTGGAGAATCACCCCTACAGGGAACACAAGTTTGTGGTAGTAACGCTTCCATTGTTCTTACTCCTTCACGAGTAACAATTTCAGTTTAAACCCAAAATTCGGGTTGAAACCGAAGGAAGGCGTTAGGAGGAAGAAGGATGAAGGATGAATTTGGGTGTGGATTCCGACTCCACCCAAATAAGTTCCGGCAAATCAAAGATTTTGCCGCTTTACTCAAACCCTTGCTTCCTTTGGTCGCGCTTCGTCATAGCAGTTTGCCTAGAAATTTGGCAAGGCGTACTGACTGAAGAAGATTTGAAACAGTATGATTCAATGTCTGATATTGAGAATATGCGATCGCACTATTTTGACAATAACGGCATATTCTTAGTGTTGCTTGACAAAAAGCAAATTGTTGGTACTGGCGCAATCCGCAAGTTAGATAATCAAATCTGTGAACTCAAGCGTATGTGGTTTTTCAAAGAGTATCGAGGAAAAGGTTTAGGTGGGAAAATGGTTCAAATGCTTTTTGATTTCGCCAGAAAAGTAGGTTATCAGAAAGTTAGGCTTGACTTAGCTCATGAGGAAATACAGGCACAGGCACTCAAATTTTACACGAAACTGGGATTTTACCCAATTGAGAGATATAACGATAGTCCATGTCAAGTGTTCATGGAAAAGCTGTTGAAATAGAAGGAATAGAAAAATAAGGAATCGCTCATGATTTTAGTCAGACTTACTTAACTTATGGACAATAACGAACAACAAATTCTCCATTCATGGGCAGTCAATGCTAAACCGTGGACAAGTTTAGTTCGTGACAAAAAAATTGAGAGCCGAATTCTGATCACAGACAAAGCTATTTTGGAAGCTGTGGTTGAAATTCAACCAAAAACGTTTTTAGATATCGGATGCGGTGAAGGATGGTTGTGTTATGAACTCTTCTCACACGGGTTTAATGGGTGGGGAGTTGATGGCATTAGTGATTTGATCGAATCAGCACGGTGCATGGGCGATGTCCGCTTTGTTGTATCTTCTTACTCGGATCTCCCATCACAGAAATTTGGTGTCATTAACCAGTTTTCCTGCTTCATCTGCAACTTCTCCATTCTGGGGGAAGACGCTCTGAGTGACATAGCCGATGCGGGTCAAAGCCTGTTAGAGTCCCAGGGCAAAATCATCATTCAAACACTTCATCCTGTAATCACTTGCGGTGACTCTCCCTATGAGAATGGATGGCGCAAAACTTCCTGGACTGGAATTGCAGATGAATCATTTCATCCTGCACCCTGGTACTTCAGGACAATTGAATCATGGATTAGTGATTTTCATCTCCGGAATTATCGACTACTAAAGTTACTAGAACCTTGCCACCCCATCACTAAAAAACCAGCTTCAATCATATTTATCTTTGAACGACAGTAATTTTGAATAGCTGATATGGTTATAGCGATCGCATTGCCATTAACTTAATATCTTGCACCAGGCGACTGGAAGTTGCAGCTACACAGGCCAAACCCGCACTTCGACAAGAGTTCGGCGAAGGCTACTTCGACAAGGCTCAGTACAAGTCACTCGAGCCGCTCAGTAACCACCTGCGCGGGTTGAAAAACCTTAATTTGCCGTTAGTCCGCATAGGCGGACTTTGTTTGTATAGCCGCGTACAGCCTGCGGCATCCTTGGGCTGCTTTTCTAATCGCCAGGGGTTGATTTTTCTTGATGCTTATATCTTGGATGATAAAGTCAGAAGCTGAGAAATTGAGGTCAGACGAAGCGTTACTTATACCCATGGGTTGATAACGAACAAGTGATTCGTGGTTTCATGCTGGGAGCAATTCATCTTGCTGCTGCCGTTATCTGGCTTAATTAATGACACGCCCTAGATTATCCAGATAATTGATGTCCTTTTTTTACTCCCCAAGACAGATGCTATTATTTATCCTTTGGAGTCTTTGAAGATCAAGCTAACTTGAAACCCTAGTTTGAATCTACTTTTAGGCTCCTGCATATCTAAGGAGTAAAAGTAAATTTATGCCAAGAATTAAATCTGCCTTAGCACTGAGTATAGCTACCTTAGCCACGGGTTTTTTAGTAGGAGCTTGTAATGATACTAGTAACCCCAACGGAGAGAATGCTAGCTCAACTACAACTGGTAATGGGCTAAAAATTGGTACTCTACTACCGACAACTGGTGACTTAGCTTCCATTGGACAGCAAATGGTAGGTTCAGTTCCCTTGCTCGTTCAAACTGTCAACGCGTGCGACGGAGTGAATGGGCAACCAGTTACCCTTGTAGAAGTAGATGACCAAACTGATCCCAGATCCGGTGCTGCTGGTATGACCAAACTAGCAACTGTTGATAAAGTAGCTGGTGTAGTTGGCTCCTTTGCTAGTAGCGTTTCTACAGCCGCAATCTCAATTGCTGTGCCTAATCAAGTGATGTTGGTTTCTCCTGGTAGCACCAGTCCAGCTTTTACCGAAAAGGCCCAAAAAGGTGACTTCAAAGGTTTTTGGGCGCGTACTGCTCCTCCTGATACCTACCAAGCATTAGCTTTAGCTCAACTAGCTAATAAAAAAGGTTTCAAGCGAGTTTCGACAGTTGTCATTAATAACGACTATGGAGTGGGGTTTGAAAGAGCATTTGTTCAAGCCTTTGAGAAATTAGGTGGAACTGTCATTAATAAAAATAAGCCCGTCCGCTACGACCCCAAAGCCCAAACATTCGACACCGAAGCGGCGGCGGCTTTTGCTGGTAAGCCAGATGCAGTAGTTGCCGTTCTCTACGCCGAAACAGGCAGCCTACTCCTCAAAACTGCCTATCAGCAAGGTTTAACTGAGGGTGTACAAATTCTGCTGACAGATGGCGTAAAATCACCTACCTTCCCGGAACAAGTGGGTAGAGGCAGTGATGGTACATATCTCCTAACTGGAGCGCTAGGTACAGTCCCCGGCTCCGATGGTAAAGCATTAGCAGACTTCAATAAACTGTGGCAAGAGAAAAAAGGTGGTTCCCCAGGGGAATATGCTCCCCAAGCTTGGGATGCAGCCGCTTTGTTGGTATTAGCAGCACAAGCCGCTAAGGAAAATACAGGCGTTGGCATCTCTAGTAAAATCCGTGAAGTTGCCAATGCACCTGGCACAGAAGTTACTGATGTCTGCGAGGGGTTAAAGTTACTCCAAGAAGGTCAAGATATTAACTACCAAGGAGCCAGTGGCAATGTAGATGTTGATGCCAACGGCGATGTTGTGGGTGTCTACGATGTTTGGACTGTAGGAGGAGATGGCAAAATCACGGTGATTGATCAAGTTAGTCCTCAATAGGTGTTATGACAAGAGGCAGGGGGATGGGGGGTAAAGAACTACGCAAAAGTCAAAAGTCTGATATTTTGAACTTTGTGACCATTTTTAAAGCTGGAGAAATAGATATAGCCGTAGTCACATAGGTTATGCTTTTTGATTGTCACAGATTCCTCACTTGTTCTTACTTCTTTTAAAATCCTTGCCCATTTAGAAAATTCACGAGTAAGAGGGTGTTTGAAAAGTCAGAAAGGTTGTAAAAAAGCTCTCTCAGTATAAGCTGTGAATGAATAGTAAACAGCACCGAGAGAGTGACATGAGTAAAGCTTACCCCAGCAATCTGACCCGTGAC
>JAESGC010000084.1_pt1 | contig 22772 bp, 23 predicted proteins | sample 9266221 | NCBI WGS metagenome assembly JAESGC01 (sample SAMN14515568, study PRJNA621660) | algae metagenome | isolation source: Trichormus sp. ATA11-4-KO1 and co-occurring heterotrophs from soil, at the... | place: Chile: Atacama Desert, Tarapaca Region | collected 2009-05-22 | reverse complement strand
TTTTAAGTAAGAACTCTCCAGCAACAGTTAATATGAGAAACTTTGTAAATTGTGGCTATTTTAACTTCTTTAACGTCAAGAAAAATAACCCTTCATTATACCAAAAAATATTTATGCAAGAGTTCTAATATTTGGGTAAAAAGAAGATGTACAAACCCATGTCTTCCCACTTTGACCATAACTGCTGCACTTCTTTACACCGATGTACTGGGTCGTTGTCCTGGACAATGACTCGGATACGTCCTGTTTTTTGAGCTGCGGCTGCTTCAAGCTCCATCATCTGAATATAAGATTGACGTGAAACGCCGCCAATGACCAAACCGTACACAAAACTAATTAAGGGTTGAAAAAAGCCAATAATACTTAACCTTCGACCTCGACGCTGGCTTTGTTCTAAGCGTTTTTGCTGACCTCGGAAGTAATAGCTGTAGCTGGCCTCACTCCAGGCACAAAATCCGGATTCATCCATATACTTTAAATCGATTTCTCCGGTCGCCGCAGACAATTCCAACATTTCTAAGTCGGCTTGTTTGATTTGTTGTAGTACTGGGTCTTGTTTTCCTTGATGGCTTTTTCTGGTTCGTTTCCAAATGACCACGCCAGTTGCTTCAAGTCGGCAGAGCCGCCCAACGCACTGGCTCCCCTTTTTTTTAGTACCTGTCTTAACCTGAAATTAACATTTTTGTATGTATGCTGACCCAGGAGTTGAACCAACTTATCGTGATTCTGCGATCACTGACTGATCTACCGGAAGACGAAGTCATCAAAGCGACGAACCTATTTCAAATTTCCAACTTGAAACGAGGTGAGTTTTTTTCCCGTGCGGGTGATGTACCCAGAACAATTGGGTTCGTGATATCGGGCATTCTGCGCTTGTATTATGTGGATGGTGACGGCACCGAATACACGAAGTCATTCTGTGCTGAGAATAGTTTTGTTGCAGCCTACAGCGCGTTGTTACTAGAACAGTCTTCACAACTTTTTATTCACGCATTAGAAGATACAAAGTTACTCATTGCTGATTATTCAGCTTATTGCTCGCTTTCTAAAAACCACCCTTGCTGGCAATCGCTAAATTGTAAAATTGCTGAAATCTTATTCATCAAGAAGGAGAAGCGGGAAAGTGCTTTGCTGTTGGATGATGCCAAAACTCGCTATTTGAGTTTTCAATCAAAGTACCCTAGCTTGGAAACTCGCCTCAAACAACATCATATTGCTTCCTACCTCGGCATCACTCCTGTAACCTTAAGCCGAATTCGTACCCAATTGAAATCGCATTAACTTATGTTAATGAATTACTTCTAACTCCAATTTAGGATAGCTGCAATACCCTAACGACCGGAGTAATTGATGAACACAGATCATAATACTATTTTGATTACAGGCGGCACATCAGGCATTGGTTTCGCTCTTGCCCAACGGTTTCTTCGGGAGGGGAATACTGTGATTGTGACAGGCACCAATGCTGAAAAAGCTGAAGTTGTGAAAAATCAATTGCCAAACATTACCATTGCGCTTGCCGATATGCGCGATCGTTTAGCACTCGACAAGTTAGTCTACAGCTATCCTGACGTAAACATTCTCATTAACAATGCAGGTGTTCAATATAACTATGACTTTGCCGATCCTGCGATCGCAGTTGAGCAGATTGAAACTGAACTAGACATTAACTTGCTCAGTCCTCTGTATCTAACAAAACTTTTTCTCCCGCAACTTTTGAGACACCCCACTGCTGCAATTATTAACGTTTCCTCAGGATTAGGCATTGTGCCAAAGCAAAGCGCTCCTATTTATTGTGCCAGTAAAGCTGCGCTGCATAGTTTCACCAAAACCTTGCGATGGCAGCTTGAAGCAACCTCCGTTCGAGTTTTTGAGATCATTCCACCGATGGTAGATACGGCGATGACACGAGGACGGGGACGCGACAAGATTAAACCAGAGGCATTAGTCGAAGAGTTTTGGCGTGACTTTAGCCAAGACCGATATGAAATGCGGATTGGCAAAACCAAATTACTGTTCGTGCTTCAGCGTCTCATGCCAACACTCGCAGAACGCATTATGCGATCGGGACTTTGATTGCATTTTTCACAGCAAGTTTTTACCGCTTATTTCTCTATTTGCCCACTGTTGTGGGATCTATCGAGACACCCAGACTAGAGCATTCTGGCGCTCGCTTCCTCAAATTCACCCAAACTGCTTTAGCCAATATTTTTGTTTTTAACCTAAAACAACTCAATTGTTAACCTCACCTTTAAACAAGGGTGAAAACTTATTCTTATGCAACTAACGTTTTGATTACATTTTCAAATCAACTGCTTGTAGATTGTATAAGTTAGGGGAATTTTTCTAGGATGATAATTCAGCTGGATCGCTTGAGTGTAACTTATCCTGGCGGAGTTCAAGCCCTCCAGTCAGTTTCTTTAAACTTTAACCCAGGAGAGTTTACAGTCATCTTGGGAGCTTCTGGTTCAGGTAAATCAACTTTGCTCCGGTGTTTAAATGGACTCATCCAACCAACGGCAGGGTCTATTACAGTAGAAGGTTGGCGCCAACTCAATGAACCCAAGGTACTACATCAACATCGCCAGCGCACAGGGATGATTTTTCAGCAGCACCAGTTAATTGGTAGACAAACTGCACTACAAAATGTGCTGACTGGTCGTTTAGCCTATCACTCAACTCTGAGAAGCTTTTTTCCATTACCCAATGCTGACAAATATATAGCCTTGGAATGTTTAGAAAGAGTAGGACTATTAAATAAAGCTTTAACACGAGTAGATAATCTTAGTGGTGGACAACAGCAACGGGTAGGTATTGCGCGTGCGTTGGCGCAGAAACCCCGGTTAATTCTGGCAGATGAGCCGGTTGCCAGCCTTGACCCTGCTAGTTCCCACAAGGTGATTTCTTTTCTACGTCAAATTTGTCAAGAAGACGGCATTGCGGCAATTATGAGTCTACACCAAGTAGACTTAGCTAAAACCTATGCAGACAGGATAATTGGTGTATCTCAAGGTCATGTAGTTTTTGATGGTAATGCCGCAGGTATTCAGGAAGGTGAACTTAATCGCATCTATGGCAATACCGAAAATATTCACCTAGATGATGCAGAAGAATTGATTGAGAAGGCAGTTGGCAAAGCCTCTCATAGATAAGGCAGAAGATAACGTATTATTCCCAGTCCCCAATCCTTCAAGAGTTTACACACTGTTTTATATATCAGGAGAATCTTTATGGCGATCGCAATGCAAAAAAAATTACTTACATCTGTAGCTGTAGCTGTGTTGGCCTTAGTTGGCTGTCAAGCACCTAACAACACTGCTACTAATGGTTCTGCTTCTCCTAATGCTAATACCGCAGCTGCGGTTGACCCTAGTGTATCTGACCCCGATACTTTAAAGGTAGCTCTTTTACCAGATGAAAATGCTTCCACCATCATCAAAAATAATCAGGGGTTAGAAAAATATTTAGAAGAAAAGTTAGGTAAAGATATTGAATTAGTTGTAACCACTGACTATTCTTCCATGATCGAAGCGGCAAGTAATGGACGTTTAGAACTAGCTTACTTTGGTCCACTTTCCTATGTTTTAGCTAAAACTAAAAGTAATATTGAACCCTTCGCAGCCTTAAAAAAAGACGGCGAAACCACCTATAAATCAGTGATTATTGCCAATATTAAAAGTGGTGTAAATTCTATTGAGGAAGCAGCCGGAAAAACAGTAGCATACGGAGATCAAGCTTCTACTTCTAGTCATTTAATTCCCAAATCAATGATTGCTGACAAGGGTTTACAACCGAAAAAAGATTATCAAGAAGCGTTCGTTGGTTCTCATGATGCAGTTGCTTTAGCAGTTCAAAATAACAATGCTCAAATTGGGGGCTTGAGTAAACCTATTTTTGAATCTTTAATTGAGCGGAAAATTATTGATAGTAGCAAAGTCAAAATTTTGGCAGAATCTAAACCATTTCCTCAATATCCTTGGACAATGCGCTCAGATTTGAACCCAGAATTAAAGGCAAAAATTAGTTCGGCATTTGTTGAACTGAAGGATGAAGAAATCCTCCAAGCTTTTAAAGCAGATGGGTTTGATGCCATTACAGACCAAGATTATGATGTAGTTAGGGATTTAGGTAAAACGTTGAATCTAGATTTTGAAAAGTTAAATTAATAGGCTTTTCAGTGCCTTTTATGGAGTCGAATAAGAAATAAAATCTAATCAGAGCCTATGTTCTTTGCTCTCACTGGATTTTAGATTTTTTAGCCTTTCTATAAAACGGCTATTTTAATGCCGTACCAAAAAACCAACGTAAGAGCCAATTAATAGGGACTAATTTAACCAACAAATTGAAGAATTCTGGTTTCAAAGATATGATTTTCAGACCACATATTACCTTCTTCCTTTTCCTTCCTACCTATTCAATCGAGTTTTATGACAACCAATCGTTATCAAAAATTTGAACCACTGTTAAAACAACAAAGACAACAGAGATATAAGCATTTACTGCAAGTAACTATTGTTGTAGTAATTGTGATGATATCTTTCTTATTAGTTGGTCTTTTTGATTGGGAAAGATTAGCTGAGGGTGTGCCTAGTGGGATTAATTTAATTGGCCAAATGCTACCGCCTGATTTTAGTTCGGTTATCAACTGGATTAAGCCACTGTTTGACACCTTGGCGATGAGTGTTGCAGGAACCGCCATTGCAGTTACTTTTTCTCTACCGTTATCACTACTAGCAGCTGGGAATACTACACCCCACCCGATTGTGTTTCAGGTAGCACGTCTGATTCTCAATGCTTTACGGGCTGTGCCAGAACTGATTATGGGAATTATTTTAGTGGCTGCGGTAGGGTTTGGTGCATTGCCAGGAGCGTTGGCAGTGGGGTTACATTCAATTGGGATGGTGGGTAAGTTTTTTGCTGAGTACATCGAACACGTACACTCTGCACCAATCGAAGCAGCACAGGCGGCTGGTGCCAACAAAATTCAGGTAATTTATCACAGTGTTTTACCGCAAGTTTTGCCGCAAATGTTAGATGTTACCTTATATCGTTGGGAATATAACTTTCGCGCTTCTACTGTCATGGGTGCAGTCGGGGCAGGCGGTATAGGGTTTGAACTAATTGGTTCTTTACGTATTCTTAGGTATAAAGAAGTAGCAGCAATACTACTCGTCATTTTGATGATGGTGATATTGGTAGATAGTTTCAGTAACTATTTACGCAGACGGTTAGCTTGAGGAAATATCATGAAACCAAATGTTGTGATTACTAACTGGGTACATCCAGAAGTCATTGAACTCCTCGAACCTCATTGTGAGGTAATTGCTAACCCCAGTAAAGAGTCTTTATCTCGTGAAGAAATTCTGCAACGGGCTAAAAATGCTGAGGCATTAATGGTATTTATGCCAGACACCATTGATGAAGCTTTTCTGCGGCAGTGTTCCCAGCTAAAAGTGATTGGAGCCGCCCTCAAAGGCTACGACAACTTTGATGTTGATGCCTGTACCCGTTGCGGTGTATGGTTTACAATTGTGCCTTCTTTGTTGTCTGCACCCACTGCCGAAATTACCATTGGGTTATTAATTGGGTTAGCACGACAGATGTTAGCAGGCGATCGCTTCATTCGCACAGGTAAATTTGCCGGATGGCGACCCCAATTTTACAGCCTAGGTTTAGCAAATCGCACCTTGGGAATTGTTGGTATGGGTGCATTGGGCAAAGCGCTCGTTCAACGGCTGGTGGGTTTTGAGATGCGGTTACTTTACAGTGATCCGGTGGCTTTAACTCCAGAACAAGAGGCAGCATGGAATTTATCACAAGTGCCTTTTGATACTTTAATAGAAGTAAGTGATTTTATTGTGTTGGTAGTACCTCTGCAACCAGCAACCTTTCATTTAATCAACGCCAACACCTTAGCCAAAATGAAACCAGGCAGCTTTTTAATTAACCCCTGTCGTGGTTCTGTAGTTGATGAACAAGCTGTATGTCAAGCTTTAGAATCTGGACACTTAGCAGGTTACGCTGCCGATGTGTTTGAAATGGAAGATTGGTATCGTAGTGATCGCCCCCACAGCATACCCCAGTCATTAATAGAAAACACTAATCAAACCTTTCTCACTCCCCATATTGGATCTGCTGTTGATGATTTGCGGCGCAACATTGCCTTAGAAGCCGCCCAAAATATTCTGCAAGCCCTGCAAAATCAAAAACCACAGGGAGCAGTTAATTGTCCATAAACAGTCAATTTTTCTGGTTTTTTCGGTTACTCTTATGAAAAAACTGATTAGAAATCATTGCAAGTCTTACCCTGTAAGGATTTCATTTAAAACAGCGCTGAATTTTTTATAACCCTTGCGGGGTAAGGGTTTTGTTGTAATAATCAATCTTCATTCACCATAAAAGGGACGCAAAAGCCATTTTCTTTTACCTTTTTACTTCCTTGTCTCCTTTAAAAAAGTTATTTAATTTTGACTTTTGAACGCTAGTTGCTACTCTGCGAGAAGCCGCGCCAGTTGCTACAAGTTGGGAAACCCGCAAGGGCGCACTGGCTCTTTTTGACTTTTGAACGCCAGTTGCTACAAATCGGCATAGCCGCCCAATGCACTGGCTCCTTTTGACTTGATTTGCCCCACCTATGAATTTTGAGTACGTAGAAAGTTTTTTAGCCGTTGTCCATACAGGGAGTTTTCGCCAAGCTGCCAAACAACTGGGAATTTCTCAACCTGCTGTCTCACAACACATTAAAAAGTTAGAAGCATCTTTGAACACTCAACTGATTATCCGCGATCGCAAGGGTAATCAATTGACTCCTGCGGCACAGAAATTACTTCCTTATGCCGAAAGTCTAATTTTGGTAACACAAAGAGCAGTTTCAGCCCTCAAATCTACAAAATTGCGAATTGGGGCGAGTTCTAATATTGGTATTTATCTCTTACCCCCGTATTTGAAATATCATTTGGAACAGTATGATAACTCCTATGAAGTGGATTTAGTAATTGATGCTAATCCGGCGATCGCTGACAAGTTAGAAACTGGATTAGTAGATATAGCCTTAATGGAGTGGTGGGATAATCGTCCTGGGTTTACATCTCAACTTTGGCAAAGCGAAGAACTTGTCTTCATAGTGCCACCAAATCATCCTTGGCGAGATTTGCCGAAAGTCCCCAAAGCCTATCTAGAAAATATCGAAATGTTAGGCGGAGAAAGAGGTACTGGTACTGGACGCTTACTACAGCAATTTTTTGGTGAGCAAGTTCACAAAATGCGAATTTCCATGCAATTGGGTAGTACAGAAGCTGTCAAACGAGCCGTACAAGCAGGGTTAGGAGTTTCAATTGTGCTGTCAAAATCAGTTACTCAAGAGGTACAAGCAGGGTTACTATACGCCATTCCTATAGATGTAGATAACAAAACCTTACGCAAAGAATTATTTGTTATCTGGCGCAGTAGCATATCTTGCCAGAGTCCAGTCCACCAATTCACTCAAATATTATTGCATGAATCAACTTGAACTAAATACCGGACAAAAAATAGCTATGAGTGAAAAAGTAATTCGCCAACAATACGACCAGATGGCAAAGTCATATGACCAGCGTTGGAATACATATATTGCCAAATCACTATCTGCTCTAAAAAATTGGGCAGAGATTCCACCAGAAGCGACAGTGCTTGATATTGGCTGTGGAACAGGAGAATTTGAGCAATTATTACTCACTGAAAATCCACAGCAAGTGATTACTGGAGTAGATATTTCCGCAGAAATGCTCCTCGTAGCTCAACAAAAATGTCGTACTTATTCTCATGTTTCATTTCAGAATGCAAGTGTGTCAAATTTACCATTTGTAGATAACAGTTTTGATGTAATTGTATCTGCAAGTGCATTTCATTATTTTGATGCTCCTCATGCTGCATTAATGGAAATAAGACGTGTTTTAAAACCAGAAGGTAAAGTATTTATTTTAGATTGGTGTAAAGATTATTTATCGTGTCAGATATGTGATTTTATATTGAAGTTTGTTGACCCTGCTTACAAACAGTGTTACACCCAAAAACAGTTTCATAGTTTACTAAGGTCTGCACATTTTGATATAGAGCGCGCAACTAAATTTCGTTTTAGTGTTGTGTGGGGAATGATGATTGCTGAAGTTACACCACAGAATAATCACCAAGCGAAACTCAGTTTTCGTTTCTAAGTCACAAAAATTAATCACTCTAGGCTCTCAGTTCGTTGGAAAAGCGAGAATCTCGAAATCTAGAACTGTCGCCACAGTTAAAATCAATCATTGATATCAATAATGGCTCTACTGGGTATAGAAGTCGTATAGACACCAGGGAAGAACTGCTCAGAACCTCTTATAAGCTATCTTTATCATTCAGTCTTCTCAGACAATTTTTCTGCTGGTGAAAGATAAGTTTCACTTAACTGCGGTCACTTGCGGCGTAAATATTCACGAAAGTAGTAGGGTTTGGGATAATGGTAACTGTCCAGAAAATACCGCGTACACCGGACAGTACCAGTGGAAGTAAATGAGGCCACCGCCCCCAGTTCGTCTACCGAATAAGCATTACAGGTCTAGAGAATACCTTACACCATCTGAGGTACGATCTCTGTTCAATGCGGCACTCGAACGCAAAGCTCGTTATGCCCACCGTGATTACACACTGATGTTGATGATGTTCCGCCACGGGCTGCGGGTAGGGGAAGCTGTGGGTGCGAAATGCGGCTTACGCTGGGATGCGATTATGTGGGGTGAACGTCAGATTTTCATCACTAGGGAAAAGGGCAGTGATTCTGGGGTGCATCCCCTCAGAGACGATGAACTGGAATTACTCAAAAAACTGCGAGAGCAATTTCCTGATAGTAAATATCTTTTCATGTCCGAGCGTGGTCAAGTGATGTCCACTGATGCGGTGCGGAAGCTGATGGGGCGATTGTCCGCCCAGGCGGGACTCGATATCAAAGTTCACTGTCACATGATGCGCCATGCTTGCGGCTATTATCTGGTGAATCAAGGTTACAGCACCAGAGAGATTCAAGACTTTTTGGGACACCGTGATATTAAACACACGGAAAAATATACCAAGCTGAATGCTCGACGCTTCTTGAATTTTGATTGGGGTAATTTGTGATCTGGCAATATTTGCGTGTTCTGTTAGTCTGAAAAATTAACTCCATAGCCAAGATTAATCAACAAAAAAAGCTGAGATTCAACAAATAATAGAACTATTAAAAGAATATCGCACCGCCCTGATCACCAATGTTGTTACAGGTAAAATAGATGTGCCATAAATTTTCATCCCTTGTAAATTCGTGTCTTTAATTCTTGATAAGTTTCATCACTTTGAGCAATTTTGAATTCTTTATAAGCTTTATTTAAGGCTTTACGAGATGTTCCTTCTGGACTCAGGGCAGCACTAAGTAAAACATTTGTGTCAATGACAATTAGTTTATGATTCATCGGCGAGTAATTCTTCTAGGATGTCTTCAGTTAGTCCTTTGGCTTGAGCATTTCTGCCGATTCTGTCAAAAACACTCAGTAAATCTTCATCTTCATCTTTATTTTTGGGAGATTTTTTCTTAATTTCTTGAATGAGTTGTTCTTGTTCTTGTATTGGAAGTTGTAGGACAAGACTAAGAATTTGCTCAAAGGTCAGAGGAAGTTGATAAGTTTTTTGAGTTTTTTGAGTCATGGTGCTTTTTGGGGTTAGGGGATGGTTATTACACTCAGTAATTAACCAAAACGCTGCATCATTGATTGCGCTCGTTTCATATTGGCAATTTGCATTCTTTGTTCACCCTTGACTTTTGCTAGTGCCAAGATAGCCTGTAATGCTTGGGGGTCAGCCTCGTAGTGTTCAAATAATGCTTCTATTAATACTTCCCTGCTAATGCCATTGATTTTACACATTTCACTCAAGCGTTCACTCAGTTCTGCTTCCAAGCGAATGGTACTCTGCTTAATTTTAACTACTGGATGTATAGATACCTTAGCATCTTGATATCCAGGTGTCGAGATATCTTGACTGTTAGAGTTAGGGATGTTTTGTGTGCTAGATACCTTAGCATCTTGATATCCAGGTATCGAGATATCTTGACTGTTAGATATCAAAGAAGTATCACGAGTAGGAACATTGGGACGTTGCCGTTTTTTCAGGCGTTCTAGGGCATCATCACTCATGATTCAGTATTTTAATAATTTGCTCAAAGGGATATTCCAGGTCTTTTTGTCCAAGTTCTGATAACAGTTTCCCTTTACGGATAGCACGTTTAAACTGTTCTGATTCTCGAATAGAGGGTAGCACGGGAATGTCGCCAGCGAATTCTCTCATAGCAGCAATGTTCTCTTTACCCTCAAGAGTTTGAGTGTTGCCAATCCACCGATCTCGAAAGGGGATTATTCCCAAAACCTTTCCTGTAAATGCCATGATTGATGTTTGGTCTTGTAAAAAGTCCTGGGTATCAATTAGGGAATTGACTCCTTTGGTCGTAGCTTCCACGGGAATCAGAATTTTTTCAGATGCTCCGACTGCGGTTAAACAGATTTGTGATCGCGAGGGTTGGACATCAATAATTACGTAATCAAATAAAGATTGCACGTTGCGTAATCTCAGTTTGAGGATAAACGCACCTGCACCACTGTTGACTAGGTAATCTGAAACTTTGAATAAGCTTCTATCCGCAGGGATGAGGAACAGGTTACTGTGTTGAGTGGGATAGATACCATCTTCTATGGTTACAGCACCAGTGAGAACTTCCAGTAAACTGGGTTGATTGGCAGCTACTTCATGATTCAGGTAAAAGGTTAGGTTGGCTTGTGGGTCACAGTCTATGGCCAAGACTCGTTTACCCTGACTGGCAAGCAGCAGAGAGAGAAAAAAAGCTACGGTGGTTTTCCCTTGTCCGCCGGAAAGCGAAACGCAGGCACAAGACAGCAATTTATATATTGTCCAACTCAATAAAGAAAAGCTTACACTAAGTTCTTTGTTATGTCTAGATATTGAGGTATCTAGACATAAAGATACCTCAATATCTAGATATCTTGCTTTAATGAAAAACTTAGATATTTTAGAAAAATATTGGGAAATCTAGAATTGACTAAGTGGATAATGAAGCAAGTCGGCAAAACATCGAAATATCCGGTTATGACGATCTAAAGGGAATGCTTCAGGGATGGGGGTTTTGAGGCTAAAGCCATAATTTGGCTCGAATAATTTTTTCATCTCTAGGGGTACTTTTGCTGATTCAAAAAGGCGTTATGATGTGTTTGATTGTGACCAAAAATAACTTGTGAGTGAAGTACGAGCGGATTACGATGGTGCATGGAAGGAAGGTGTAGAAGAATACTTTGAGGCATTTCTAAAATTCTTTTTTCCAGAGATTCAAGCAGAAATTGACTGGGGGCGAGGTTATGATTTCCTCGATCAGGAACTTCAGCAGTTAATGAGAGAGTCTGAAGTTGGTAAGCAGTTCGTTGATAAGCTAATAAAAGTTTGGCTGAAGGATGGAAAAGAAACTTGGTTGTTGGTACATCTGGAAATTCAAAGTCAAGTAGATACCAGCTTTGCCAAACGGATGTTTTCGTACCACTACAGAATTTTTGACCGTTATAACCAGGAAGTTGTAAGCTTGGCGATTCTAGGGGATAATCAAGCAAATTGGCGACCGCAAGAATATAGTTATGGACGTTGGGGATGTCGGTTGAGTCTTCAGTTTCCCATTGTGAAACTATTGGACTATGAAGCTCGATGGTTAGAATTAGAACAAAGTGATAATTCCTTTGCCGTATTGGTGATGGCGCACCTGCGAACACAAGCGACAACTCAAGATTTGGCAGGTCGATTGCGCTGGAAGTTGAGCCTGATTAAACGGATGTATGAGTTAGGCTATAGTAAGGATAAAATATCTCAGCTATTCCGGTTGCTAGATAGATTAATGACTTTACCACCGGATTTAGACTTGAATTTCAAAGCCGAATTGGAGCGTTTTGAGGCTGAACAAGAGATGACATACATAACAAGCATAGAACGCATAGGCATAGCACAGACTCTCCAGCAGTCTATTACTAAAATCCTCACGCTTCGATTTAAAGATGTTCCTCCTGAATTAGTGGAACAACTCAATAAATTCTATGATATTGAGTTGTTGAATCAGTTATTAGAAAATGCTGTAACTACAGATTCAATTTCTGAGTTTCAGCAAAAATTCAACCAAGAAAATATAGATACAAATGCTTAATTGAATATGATTCTCTAGGGGTAATCCCTTTGAGAGTGGGAGTTGGGAAGCTAAAGCCCTAATTTTCTTCTCAATACGGCTTCATCCTTGAAGCCGACTAACATGGCTGTGCCATTTTTCACGAAAAGTGGACGTTTGAGCAGCATTGCATCGTTAGCGAATGCGTCAATCCACTGTTCGTCAGTCCATGTCTTCTTTTCATCACCTAAAGCACGGTAGGATTGGCCAGAAGTGTTCCGCATGGGAGCATAACCCAAAGACTTAACCCAGCTTTGGATCTGGTCACGGGTCGGTGGAGTTTCTTTTGTGTTAATGAATTCATAGTCAATGTTGCTGTCTTTGAGCCACGTAATAGCTTTTTTACAAGTGCCGCAGTTGGGGATACCGTAAACTTGAAAGGTCATAACCAAGGTGAATCAAAAATTTCTCTGACATATATATACACTTAGCTGGTGTAACTTTTGGCGATTGTCTCCGGCATTGCCCTCTGCGTAATCCTTTACTGTAGGGGAGAACGCCATCATTCACAGTTGAGATTATTTAACTGGGTAATATAATCCATCGTCACCAAAACGCCAGCCACGGGAACCGGGATCTCGATGACGGCTCCATGACTCAAACTCAGATGGAGTTTTATTTTCTCGCTCCCTAGCCAGGCTTATTTCATCAACACCCAATCTACGAGCTAAACTTTCCCCAGTGCAGGAATGAAGTTCTATTGGTCTTCCCTGGAATTGATGAGAGGATGAAAATTTTCTTCTACTTGTATTTCCTGGTCGCAGCTGCCCAAGTGTATGGTTAAGTTGGGCAAGGCTTTTAGCCACAGTTTCTAACTTTTCTTCTAAGTGATTTGGCTGTTGTGATTGTTGCTGAGGTGATGTTGATTCTATACTTTGTTCTATACTCTGGGTGAGATGCTCCAACAGTGTTTCAATTTGTTGTAGGCGATTCTCTAGACTCGAAGTATTATCTACCTGATTTGCTTCCAGTGCCGAGAGTCGATTGATGATGCGGTGTAGAACATCCTCTATACCATTTTCAACAACTTCCGTCTCTCCTAATATATGATGCAGACCTTGGACTACTAACTCTGTGGCTGAGGTGTTGCGTTTTTTGGCTTCGGCTCTAAGTGCTTCAACTAAAGACTTGGGGAGTTTAAAATTTACTGATTCCCGTTCTACAGCCATTTAAACATTTGCACTCCAGCAATACCCTTCTTTAGTTAGCTTACAGCTTGTTGGTGTGTCTGTTGCCATCTCTAAAATTGTGGTATTTGCAAAGCATAAATATCTTTATTGGTTTAAAAATGTTCTGCTTATATTGACAAATCTTTTAAATTGTCAATCAATTTTCATGATTGATTTTGAGTTTTTTTAGATTTTTGTAGGCGGAAGTGTTTTTGCCGGGTAACTCATTTAGAATCAGGTAAATTGTTAGTTAAGTATTTATGTCCAGGCATTTAGAGCGATTATTGCAGGTTGATTCGTTACTCAGAACAACTACGCGACCAACAACTAAAAGCCTTGCCGAAGTTTTAGAAGTTAGTGAGCGTACAGTTCGCAGTGACTTGGCTTTTTTGCGCGATCGCTTTAATGCACCTTTAGAGTTTACTCGGAAAAAGGGCCATCACTACACTGACCTAGAATGGCGATTGCCTAGTATTTCTCTTTCGCAAGGAGAATTATTTGCTTTGACTTTAGGAGCGAGGATGCTGCAAGCTTATGCTGGGTCTGCTTACGTCAATGATTTACGTTCCGCAATTTTGCGGTTAAGTGAACGATTACCTGAGCAGAGTTGGGTAGACTTGCAACAAATAGCTGATGAAAGAATTATTTTTACGGCGGGAGCTGAAACTTATCTCAACCCCCAAATTTGGAGTCAGTTAGTTGAAGCGTGTCGCAACTCTCAACAAGTCAAAATTCACTATTACACTGCCAGTCGCAATACTAGTTCCGATAGGGTAATAGACCCTTATTTATTACACATTTATAGAGGCACTAATCCTTATGTTATTGGCTTCTGTAATCTACGACAGGCTATACGCTGGTTTCGTGTGGACAGAATTAAGGAATTACAACTACTCAGTAGTAAGTTTATTCGTGATCCAACTTTCAATGCTAAAGAACATTTAGAAAAAATTTTTCAATCGGAAGTAGGCAGTGGAAATCCTGTACCTGTGGCAATTTGGTTTGATACCTCAACTGCTCCCTATGTGCGGGAACGACGTTGGCATCCTACTCAAGAAATTGAAGAGCATTCTGATGGTTCTATTACTTTGCAAATGCAGGTAACAGGTTTAAATGAGTTGAAAAGATGGGTGTTGGGGTATGGCAAGGGAGCGATTGTTAAAGGGCCGCCTGAGTTGGTGCAAATGGTTCAAGATGAGGTGGAAGCGATGAGTAGTTATTACACTCTTTCAGGAGCAGTTTAAATATGTTGACGAGTCAGAGTGAGGAACAGCAGATAAAAGAATTCAATTTACCTGACGTTGAGATGAGCTTTGGAATTTCAGGTCAGACCCTCCCAGCAGATCATGGCTATGGGTTGTATTCAGCGATCGCAAACATTTGTCCTGCTCTTCATGAGCAGGAATGGTTAAGTATCCAAACTATCTCTGGGAAGCCAGATCGACAAGGTAAAATTGTCCTCAGCAAGCAATCTCGATTAAAAATTCGCCTGCCCTACGAACCAGACAAAATTTCGCTCGTGCTTCCTTTAGCTGGAAAAAGGCTAATTATTGGCATCCATGAGATTCAACTAGGCATTCCTCAAATTTTTCCCTTGCGCTCTACTGATAAATTGCGATCGCGTATTGTCACGATTAAAAAATTTCAAGAACCTGAGCCATTTTTAGAAGCAGCTAAACGTCAATTGGATGTACTGGGTATTCAAGGTAATATTTCAATTCCTTTGAATGAAGAGGGGGAATTGAGCCGTAAAGCCATTAAAATCAAAACTTACTCAGTTGTCGGGTTCAGTGTCAATGTGACAGGGCTTAACGATGAGGACTCCATCAAGTTACAAACCTTCGGACTTGGGGGTAAACATCGCATGGGTTGTGGCATTTTCACCCCATTTCCGCGTGCCTGGAGGTTTTACGATGCCTAATCTTCCTGAGAAATTATTGGCAAAAAGTAAGCGACAAGGTAAGGATATTACTTTAGAATCTCACTTACGAGATACCGAGAGTGCTGCTACACAAATTTTTAGGTTAAACGGTCGGTGGGGACAAAACTGGTGCCGATTTTTTCAACTAGAAGGAGAAGCAATACGACAAAAGTTTCTCCTCAATTTAAAAGTAGCTGCACTTTTTCATGATATTGGTAAAGCGAATGAAGACTTCTACGCGGCGGTGACAACTGCTAAATTTCTGCCACAGGTACTTCGCCATGAACACCTCAGCGCATTAATTCTCTGCCTGCCAGAAGTTAGGAAGTGGTTATCTTCTAAAGATTCTAATTTGGATGTGGATGTCATCACAGCCGCAGTATTGTCCCATCACTTGAAGGCTGGAAGGGATCAGAAAACAACGGAGGATGGTAAAAGTTATCGATGGTGTCAACCACAGTCATCTAAAAAATCGTTAGAACTGTACCTAATTCATAATGAAGTTACTCGCATACTCAACACAATTGCAGAATTGGCAAAGTTAGATCCACCTCCTAGCCTACCGATTACCCCTTGGAAAGCTGGCTCAGTGTGGGAACAAACTTATAAGAAAGGAAGAACCTTTGCCGATCAATTTGGTAGAGCTATTCGAGAAAACAAAGAGCGCCAACGGTTTTTAGTGGCAGTCAAAGCTGGGTTGATTGTGTCAGATGCAGCAGCTTCTGGATTAGTACGAGAAGGACATGAAATTACCAGATGGATTGAAGATGTTGTACATTGTGAGACGATTACACCCAAAGACATCGCAGAGAAAATTATTCAGAAGCGCATTCAGCAAATTGAAGAAAAGACCAAAAAATCGTTTGTTTTTCAGGAGTTTCAGAACCAGGTTGCCGAGCAAGGCTCAAAAGCATTATTGCTAGCTGCCTGCGGTGCTGGAAAAACTTTGGCTGCTTGGAAATGGGCAGAAGCGCAATCTGGGATCTACAACATTGGAAAAGTGATTTTTTTGTATCCCACTCGTGGGACTGCAACTGAAGGATTCCGGGATTATGTGGGCTGGGCACCAGAGACAGATGCCGCGTTAATAACAGGAACCGCCCGGTATGAACTGGAAGCGATGGCAGAAAATCCAAATGAGGCGATCGCAGGTAAAACTTTCCGCTCTGAAGCTGATGAGCGTCTGTATGCTCTGGGCTTTTGGTCTAAACGCTTTTTCAGTGCCACGGTAGATCAATTCCTCAGCTTTATGGAACACAGCTATCAAAGTTTATGCTTACTGCCAGTGCTAGCAGATAGTGCAGTTATTATTGACGAGGTACATAGCTTTGACCGCTCAATGTTTGATTCGTTAATCAGCTTTTTGCAAACATTTCATATTCCAGTGCTTTGCATGACAGCAACATTACCGAAATCGCGGCGAGATGAACTGGTTGCGACAGAGTTAAAGGTGTTTCCCACAGATGTAGATAGGGAAAAGCTCAAGGATTTAAAAGAAAAAGAGGAAGCAGAGCGTTATCGTTTAGAACCTGTTGATAACTTTAGTGCTGCTTTTGATAAAGCAGTTGCAGCTTATGATGAGCAGAGGTTGCGGGTGTTGTGGGTCGTCAACACGGTGGATAGGTGCTTGGCGATTGCCCAAAAACTTGAAACTCGACTTAATACCAGCGTATTGACCTATCACAGTCGGTTTAGGCTGTGCGATCGCCAACGAATACACAGTAAGACTGTTGCTGCTTTTGCCTACTCCAAAGACAAAGTACCAGAACGAGCGATCGCAGTTACTACCCAAGTCTGCGAAATGAGTTTAGACCTAGATGCAGACGTACTGATTACGGAAATTGCTCCGGTATCAGCTTTGGTGCAAAGGTTTGGACGTGCTAACCGACATCTCACAAGAGAATTTGCAATACTGTACACTTACAAACCTCCTAGTGACAGACCTTATCACAAAGAAGACTTGGAAAAAGCGAAAGCCTTTCTATCTTTCTTATCATCGAGTGCAGACAAAATCAGTCAATATCAACTAGCGGTTGCTTTCGATGATTACACGCGCCAGGAACGTAAGGCTGATGGCAGTTCTCCCTTCTTAGATAGTGGCTACTATGCAACCCCTGGTTCCTTCCGGGATACAGATGAATTTGCTGTGCCTTGCATTCTTGATCGAGATTTAGATGTAGTCAAACAAGTCATTGATTCTACCAAAAAATATGAAAAGGAAAAATTCATTATTAACGTACCGAAAAAATGGGCCAATCAACGAACTGAAGAGCATTGCTGGCTGCCAAAATATTTAGGGGTTGCCCAATGGGAAGGAAACTATAACGAGAATCACGGCTTTATTACTAAACCCTTAGACGAGGTGGAACTTGGCTAAGACGAAAACAAAACCAAACACAGAAGTAGATATTTTATCGCTTGACTATCAACTAGCTGAACTGCCTTCCTCACAGCATCGAGCAGGCTTGGCAGGTTTGATACTGATTATCAAGTGGCTAGAGCGGCAGCCTGATTTCCAAGAGAAGATAAACAACGGGGCGATTTGTCGAATAACTCGACTTGATACCCAGGGTGCAACTCTTGAAATTAATCAAGCAGGTTTAGAAGCGTTGTTTGATGAAGTTTACGCTGCGAGTACAGAGGAACAGCCCCGACCTCAACCACTCAAGAATCAACGAACAAAAGAAGTAATTCCACCCCTGCGGGAAGAGGAGCGGGACGAGATTGACCCTAAGAATCCGCAGAAAGTCAAAAAGAAGAAAGTCTATATCTATCCGGTCGTTGTCCCTAAAGGCTCATTTTTAGCTGATTCTCAGTATGACAAAAGTTCAGATAATAAGAATGGCTATTGGATCAAACTGTGGCGAGACATGGTTTGGAATATTTTGCGAGGTGTTCCAGCAACTCGTAAGCCGTTTGAAGCTAGAGCAGAAGGAACATACACTGAAGATGCAGGTAAAATCTGGAAAGAGTTAGTACAGCCCCTAGAGTTCACAGTTGATCTACCCAGTACCTATTTCCTGGGCGCACAAGCATTTAATGCAGAAACAGTTCCATTCAAGGATCGGGGACGCTTTCAATTTTTGTTGCACTTCTGGCTGTTTACAGCACAAATCTATGTTCCGGCAGTGATTAATACCGAGGGTAGCCGAGATTTTGTAGGCTATGCTCTAGCAATTCCTGATATTGCTGACCTTCACGCTTTTTGTGATGAATTACCTGCGGTGTTGAGTGAGCGCGGTACGGAAATCTCTGGTTATCGCCCCCGTGATGCAGTAGTTGATCTTGCTATTGAAAGTGCCTTGGATGTGATGCGACGATTGCGGTCTCGCCTCACAGTTAAAACAGGACAGCAAGTAACAGGTTATACCCTCTTGGGTGTGGATGTCATTCACACAGAAAAACGAGGGAATAACGTCAGGTTACTTAGTATATCTCGAGTTGACCCTGATGAGCCTATGGTGGATGAATATGCTCAAATCCGTGATAATTACTGGAGTCCTCTGTTTCGCCGACAACGCCTGCTGAACTTGGTTAACCACCACTCCTGGTACACAGGCTTTGATGCTCTGCTGTGCAGTCTTCCCTATGAGCAAAGTATCGAGAATGATTACTTTTGTCGTGACGTTCGAGAAGCATTTAATAACGAGATAGCACCTATGGATGAAGAAACCACAACAGTTACGGAAACTAATATTGAACAATTAGTATTTCGATTAGTCGAAAACTATGTTCGACGGAAACTAAATTCTAAATATCAATTGGAATTTAAAGCAGAGTGGAAGCCACTATTGTCAGCCAAAGAAGGGCGAAATGAATTAAGTAAACGTCCTGACTACAAGGAGTATACCGAGAAGAAAGCCAAAATTGCTAAAACTGCATTTCTTGATGTTCGTAGTCGTACTGAGCAAAGAGATTTTATTAATTACTTTGTTTCTTCACTTTGCTCAGTACCGCAACACATGAGATCAGAGGACTACGTGAGTTTAACCAAAGCCTTGTATGAGGATAGCGATCGCATCCGCACCCTCACGTTACTTGCCCTTTCTGCCAACAGCTAATCAAAATTAACTCAGTATTAATATTATGAACAAGAACCTATTTGCCACCATTCTCACCTATCCTGCACCCAGTTCAAACTATCGTGGTGAGAGCGAAGAAAACCGCACTGTGCTGCAAAAGATTGCTAAAGGCAATAAAGAATACACTGTTATTAGCCCAGAATCCATGCGAAATGCGCTGCGAGAGATGTTAATCAAAGCTGGACTACCCTGTAATCGCACTCGCTTGCATGACCAAGACCAGCTAGCAGTTGAATTCAAAGAGTTCCCTAATGCCGAAAAATATGCTGATGATTTTTTGTTTGGGTATCTAGTAGCAGACAAAGATGCAATTAAGCAAAACAAGGGTTTACCGCCTAAGCGAGACAGTGTTTTACGAATGAATATGGCAGTTGCACTAACCGCTTACCGCTTTGATGCAACTTTTCATCAATCTCCTTTAAATGCAGGTAATAGCCCTTGGAAAAATGCTTCAACATCTGCCCTGCTACACCGTGAAGTAGCTCACACTGCTTATCAATACCCCTTTGCGTTGGCTTATTCTGACTGCCAAGTTAAACCTGATTGGACAAAAGCACTGATTCAAGCAATTGCACAACTGTCTGATGTTGCAGGGGGTCACGCTCGCAGCTACTATGAAATGGCTCCGAGAAGTATTATTGCCAGACTCACACCAAACTTAGTTGCAGGCTATGACACCTATGGTTTTGACGACAAGGGGCAGTTTCCAGAACTAGGACGCATCAAAGCTAGCGATTTACCTGGTGAAGAATTCTGGATTGGTGGTGAGATCGTTCGTGCTATGCAACTCGAAAAGCGTGAATATTTTGAAAATGAAGGTGTGCATCTTTACGAAAACCCTCAAAAGTTACTGGCTGATATCGCTGATGCGTTCTTAAGTTAGGGAGACAGACACTAATGGATTGCCTTTGGCTACGTATTCGTGCTCCATTCGCTGCCTTTCGAGGATTTCAAGCAGGAGTATATCGGGCAACGGCTCCAGTCATGCCACCTTCTGCTGCACTGGGATTAGTGTTAAATTTGGCTGGCATTGAAATGCGTGATCACACCTCTGAGCCAATCACATCAATTCGCTCGGATATTCCTTGTTTAAGGCTGGCGTTTGGCACTGTTGCAGGCAGTGAAAGCGAAATCTGCACACTTTATCAACAACTTCATACTTATCCGGTAGGAAATTCCGGCAAAGAGGAGCTTAAGCCCCGTACAAAAGGTGCAAAATACTGGATTACTCCGGCTCGCCGAGAGTTACTAGTTGGGCTGGATATGGTGCTGGGTGTGCAAGCACAAGAAGAGCTAATAAATCAGGTTAAAAAAGGGCTGTGCGGTGAATTAAACACACCCCGTTATGGTTTACCTTTCGCTGGAGATAACAACTTCCTATTTGACCGAATTGATATTCTTGATGAACCACCACCAACATTTTGGTATATACAAATGCAAGCAGATAATCTACCCATGCGAGGTTCTTATCGTTTAACTGTGGACATTAATCGTACCGATAATAGTAAAACAGTTAGCTTACTATATGCTCCTCTAGAGGAACCAACATCAGAGCCGCCGCCAGATGCTTGGACATGGACACCCAAACGACCTACTAATTTAGATGTGCTGTAGCTTCTCTTAAAGCTTTGTACATTTACAAGTCACTGTACGCCTTGATTTCAGTAAAATATTAGTTAGCATTAACTATCGACTTTTCGAGTTAATTTACAAAAATCTGAACCTTGAAAATTAAATATTTATTCTCTTTATTGATAAGGCAGAATCACTGTTTTTCTCTCAACTAAAAAGGCGGAAATTATTTTGCCGGGTGAGTGACATACCCTGTGTTTAAAGTGAAATGCAATTTTTTTACTATGCAAACACTAGAGGTTTCCATCTCATCCGGTCAAACCACCCTGCGCGTTTCTGCCCTCCACGCTCTCGCCTACTGCCCGCGCCTTTTCTACCTTGAAGAAGTCGAGGAACTTTACACCCAAGACGCAGCCGTGTTTGCTGGACGCAGACTGCACGCTGAAATTGAAAAGCAAGAAGATGAGGAGTGGGAAGAACTTTTTCTTGAAAGCGAAGAACTAGGTTTACGTGGTAGGCTTGATGCCCTTCGCACCCGTGACGGGCAAACAATTCCCTATGAACACAAACGCGGTCGTTGTCATCGAGATGAGAACAAGCAACCCCAAGCCTGGGAGAGCGATCGCCTACAAATTTTGGCTTATGCTTTCCTCTTAGAATCTGCCTTGGGAATTACAGTGAAAGAAGGTCGCATTCGCTACCATTCTGATAATGTACTGATTCACGTACCATTAGATGATGCAGGACGAGCAGCAGTTAGGCAAGCAATTCAGCAAGCACGCGCACTCAGACAATCAACCCATAGACCACCAGTAACTAATAACGAACGATTATGCGCTCGTTGTTCTTTAGCTCCGGTCTGTTTACCAGAAGAAGCGCGACTTGCTCATGATAAAGAATGGCAACCAATTCGCCTGTTTCCTGAAGATGATGAACGGCAGGTAATTCATGTTTTGGAACCTGGAACCTGTGTTGGTAGAACAGGAGAACAAATCAAAATTACTCGTCGTAATCAACCTATTGAAATAGTTCCGGCTCGTCAGGTTGGGCAGCTAGTATTGCACAGCTTCTCGCAAATCTCCACTCAAGCATTGCACTTTTGCGCTGACCAGGGCATTGGTGTGCATTTTATTTCAGGAGGCGGACGCTATCTTGGTAGTTTTGACACCCGACAAGGTAGCATTCAACGCCGTATTCGTCAGTATGCGGCTTTAAGTAATCCTGATACCTGCCTAGAATTAGCCCGTAAATTGGTAGTTTGCCGTGGTCAGGGACAACGCAAGTTCTTGATGCGAGGCACTAGGGGAAAAGCTGGGGGAGCAGAGGCTTTGCGTAAAACGATCGCCCAAATGAAAGCTGTACTCAAACAAGTTCCTCAAGCCAAATCGTTGGAATCCTTGTTGGGATTAGAAGGGAATCTTGCTGCCTTGTATTTTGGTGCGCTGCCGTGTTTGATTTCCCAAGAAGTCGCCAGTGAATTGCACTTTAATGGTAGAAATCGTCGTCCGCCCAAAGACAGATTCAATGCCTTATTGAGTTTTGGTTATGCCTTACTACTCAAAGATGTCATGAACGCCATCTTAACTGTTGGGTTAGAATCTGCCTTGGGTTTTTACCATCAGCCGCGATCGCAAGCTGCACCTCTAGCTGTTGCGGCTCGCAAACATAAACGCTCCGGCTTGCAAACAAGAAAATTGTTGGCTCACATTAATTGCAAACAGAAAAAGACTTCGGCTCACATTAATTGCAAACAGACTCATTATTATTTACAAGGG
>JAESGC010000083.1_pt1 | contig 24123 bp, 24 predicted proteins | sample 9266221 | NCBI WGS metagenome assembly JAESGC01 (sample SAMN14515568, study PRJNA621660) | algae metagenome | isolation source: Trichormus sp. ATA11-4-KO1 and co-occurring heterotrophs from soil, at the... | place: Chile: Atacama Desert, Tarapaca Region | collected 2009-05-22 | reverse complement strand
CCATTGCAAATAATAATGAGTCTGTTTGCAATTAATGTGAGCCAACAATTTTCTTGTTTGCAATTAATGTGAGCCAACAATTTTCTTGTTTGCAAGCCGGAGCGTTTATGTTTGCGAGCCGCAACATATATATGCCCATATTACAATGAGCAAATCTTGATGCCTTCAGTGATCGCTGATTCTTCAAAATCGCTTCACAACAACTTATGAATAAAATCGCTATTTACACCGTTAACTATTGCTTATATTTTCCGAAAGCTTGTTCAAATGTTCAATCCGGCAGCAACCACGCCGCCATTGGTCTTTAATCAAAGGATAATAACTAGCCCAAATACTTCCATCTGGGACTGAATATAAGAACGTAATTACAGCCTGTTGTGAGCCAAAGTTAGAGGTACTCACTTGGATCTCATCCCCAACAGTAAAAGTCTGTCCTTCACAGTTAGTTACTGCCTCTAATTTTTTATATGGTGGTATTCGTTTCTCTAGTTGCGGTTGTTTATTTTCTCGTTCTGGTTGTGCTAATTCTATTGCTTCGCTTGAAGAGTTTTGAGTTAATTCTTCTACATTAACTGTTGCCATTTCTGCTGTTAATGTCAAGTCAGACGAGTCTATTGCTGCGTTCGTTTGTGGGGACAGAGGATCAGGAGTAGAGACAGAGGTACTGTTTGATGATTCCTCTTCTTTGCTTTGACTCTGGTTATTATTTACGTGCAACTCAGGTACACTATTTTGATTTTCTTTTGGTGCGGTGGTTGATGATGATTCAGATGGTGCAGGGGTATTAGTATATGTGGCAGTAGTCTCTTGCTTGACGACACGTACAATAGCTGGTTTTTGAGGCGTGACTACTTCTTGTGATGGTGAACTATTCGTTTGATTGGATTTACGTTTGGGCATAACTGATTCTTTGCAGGGATACACTCTTTGGAATTAAGGAAATGAGCAATAACAGATTCAGAATTTGGGCTTGATTTGGTGATGATTACGCCTGTTGTGTTAAATTAACTTCGGCTTGCTCGTAGGTATTTGATGGTGTAGTTGTTGATAAATTTTCAGTTTTTGCTTGCCTAGCACCCATATATTTAATGCATTCTCCTGATTGAATTACTAAGTCAGTCCCCACACGGCGCACCTGAAAATTCCAGAAACACTTCACCGAATTGGGCGGTAAAAATCCGAAGAGCCTTAGTTTAAAAACCTTGGGAGTATCACATATACTCCGAGGCATTTGTTGAATCTTGACTTCTACTATTCCTGAGTTAAAATCCTGATATACGACAAGACCTTGAACGGAAAAATTATCAGCTAGTGACTGAAATTCCGCCTGAACTGATTCGGTAGACTCCGATAGTTTCCTCACACTTATTAAACTGACATCTAGTCCTATGCCAGAGGTTTCTAATAATGTTCTAGGGTAAACAGTCCACAAGTAATTTTGTGATAAATCAAGTTGAGCTTGAACTACTTTCGATGCTCTTTTTTTGAGAGTAGCATTCAGTATTACACCGTCAACAGTTATCAGCTGACCTTTATAAATCAGCTCCTGGGAAGGAACATATCTTCCCCATAGCCGCCCAATTGCACGATATTGTAGAGAATCCGTCGGCGTTATAGGTTGATTATTTGATGATAAATGCTGTGTATCGGTAGTAATCTTCATGCTGAAATTCTTCAATATGTAGTTGACATCTGTCGTGAAACTAAAAAATATTTTGGTGATATTTTCTAAATCAAACCTCAATAATTCATCTAGACTACTATTACCACAACTCAAGTAATTCTCCTGCAATATCTACAAAGACAATCCTCTACTCCTTGTTTCACTCACGTGCTGTGTCTGTTGAAGTGGTTGTGTCTCCTGGAGGTATTCTGATAATACCTCTGATGCTTTGTGCCAAAGGTCAATATCTTCTCTCAATACTTCTCCTACATGAATTGGTGAATACTCTAACTTATTTTGATGAATTTTATTAACCTCTACACGAAATATTTCACCCCTTGTATCATGTGTATACACTAATTCTTTACCCTGTTTTATCAGAGTAGATTGTTTAAATCTCAAACTATCTTCACCACTATCTTTGAGAATATTATTAGTTATTCCCACAGCGATAGGCACAGCTACAGTTAACAATTCCTGCCTGAGTTGCTGTTGTTCTGTGGGTGATAATTGAGATTTCAGTTGTTGTAGTCCCAGGTTTGATTCAGCAATTAACACCAATGCTCTAGCTTCTGATTCGCTCCACAAGGCAGGACTGGCTTTTAAAATTTCTTCAACCTCATGGGCAGGTTGACCATCGGTGAGAGCTTTGGCTGCAACTGATTTATCTCGATCTGTGACTAATTCACGTTCGGAGCCAGTACTGTAGTGCCTGTATAATTCCAATGCTTGCTCAGAGGTTAGGGAAGATTTCATTTCAGATATTGATTCAGATTTATTAGCAGAGTTTTGGAGATTATCTATAGCTTTAGTGGATAATGTATAGTTGAGTATCTGCTGATTATTTGCCATAAGTTGAGCAGTTTCTAACATTTTAGTCAGGCGTTGAATTTCAGCATCATCTCGTTTGGGGTCATAGCTTACGCCTAATTCTGTCTGAAGTTTGCTGAAAGAACACTTATATTTATTGAGATTACCTCCCTGTTTCCATAGGAGTCGGGGCGAACCATCTTCATTAACTGAGCCAATATCAATACCAAACTTAACGCCCCTTACTCCACCGTGACCGTAATAACTGACGATAGCTTTGACTTGATGCTCTCTCCATAAACGCTCAATTAGTTGGGGCATTGTGGGTTGAACTGCTGCCACTTGCTCAATAGCTCGGCGCATTATTTCTTCGCCTGGAAGTCCATCGCGCTCGACCCGTTCCAGTTGATTACGGGTCATAGCCTTGCGTTTACTCTCCCAACTGGAGAGGACTTGGGTTAGCTGAAACTCTCGCTCTAGTAGTCGGGCAGAGTGTTCAGAGTAGGCATAATTATTCCAGGTACGAATGGATTTACCATCGAGGTTATTAACTCTAGATGAAACGATGTGGGTGTGGTCATGTTCTTTATCAGAATGTCGGGCTATAAAGAAGTCATAAGCTGGTAGTTCTGATTCTATAAATTCATCAACTAGCTGGTTTAGTTTGGTGTCAGTTATCCTTTTTGATGGTTGTTTGACTTGGGATTCATCACCTTGAAGCCGCGATAATACAATGACCGATGCCAAATGGCGCTGGGATAGATTAGCCAATTCATCATCATTTAGTGTTCTATCAGTTTTCGGTACTGATAGCATTAGGTGATAACAGGGGTCTTTTAGTTGGGGGTTAAGATGGGCTGATAGGGTAAACTGCTCTACCAGTTCATTAGCACTTCTCCCGTACATATTCCCGCCAATAATTTGGGCTTTCTCTTTCTCAAGCACATATTTAGTAGTGCCGCGAAATGATTTGTTAGCTTTGATTTTGGTAATCATTTAGCTAACCCTCTACCGATGCTTGAGTGAGTGATTGGCGAGTCTGTTCTAAAAGGGCTGTCAGTTCTTCAATAGTTCTCAGATATGATTTCACCTCGTTAGTCAACGGTTGGCTACCAATTTTCACAGCTTCGTTAATGGCTTTAGTTTGCTGATTCAGGTTGTTACCAATCTTCTTTAGCTCGTAGATAGCCTGTCGGTTGACTTCGGGAATGATTAACTTAGGATGTGGTAAAGGGTAATCAAATAATCTTGCTCTTATATAGTCACTTTGCACTACCCCACTGCACCGCTGCTCTAGCCTAGCTTTCTCGGCAGAGCTACACCTAAATGTAATAGTTATCTCCCGCTTTTCATCTGGTGACACTGAGCGATTATTTAAGGCTAGCGCTAGTTCATTACTTAGATTGGTGCGGGGGTCTGGTTGCATAAATAATAAGGTGTTTAATTATGTAACTCTTTATTTATCACCGACTTATTCGCTGTAGCTGCAATGGCGCTTTGCGCCGAGCAGGTAGGCGAATAAGTCGGAACTTACTGACTCATTTACCCCTCGAAAATACCTGTTAAAAGGGGGTTTGGGGGACACCCCCAACAAGCAATCACGCCGCTTTACCGCAGGTAAAGAGCGCCGTCAGGCGCGTTACGGCGTATTGCTTGTCCTAGTCCCACGCGACAGGATAGGGGCAACATGAACCACGGAGCATCACGAGGAGATGGGAGAGTGCGAGACTCAGGCGACCCACGAATGACCCTCTGTAATTATCTCGGGGTAACCGAGGGCTGGGTCTACTTGGTAATGCTGCTCATGCCCTTTGTACTAAGGGCGTGATTCAAGCCGTTATCACTTTTTTAGACTAGTCTACCTCACGAGGTTACAAACTCTTTTTTTTTGATATTCGTCACATCAAGACAAAAAACTTAAAGTTTATGCGGCCACAACTTTTTTACAATGGATTAATTTGTTACCACTCAAAACTAGGGTGTTGGGGGTAGGGTGTGGGGTGTAGTGAAAAGTGCAGAAAATCATTTATTTTTTCGTACACCCTGCTCCGTCACTTTCATGGTTTAAACCTCAACGGTTAATCGATGTGAATTCCCTACACCCAACACCCCATACCCTACACCCTTCTTATGTATGCCTCGTAAACCGAAAGCTGTTCCTTTATCAAAAGTCGAAGATATTCAGGCAACTCTTAAACAAAAAGCGGCAACTCCTAAAACTATTAGTCTGTCAGATTTAATCAAAAGTTTAGCTAAACCAATTCAGGATATGTTGGATGCTGGCTACGATTATTCGGATATTGCCGAGGTCTTTAAGGGACATGGTGTAGAACTAGCTGCTAGTGGAATTAAGAGTTTTTATAAAAAGGCTTTAGTTACAAATGCCAATCAGGATAGTAATGAATTATTAGTAGTTGATGAATCGGCATCTACCGAATCAGCCACCGCAACTAGTGATGATACCCCAGCAGTAGAACCATCAAATTCACCAGTAGATACTGGTGAAGAATCATCGACACCACCAGCGACAACTGCAAAGGGACGGAAAGCGGCCACTAAGACTAATTCCCAATTCAATGTCACTGATAGGAGTGAATTATGAAACGTATCGTGATGATTTTGGGGGGTAAGGGCGGTACAGGTAAAACTGCCTTTACTCGTTTGTTGTTGGATGTAATTCACTCGAAGGGAATTAATTATCTAGCTTATGATGCCGATACAGAAAATCCAGAACTGTATGAGTATTATCAAAACTTTGGTAATGGAGTCAGACTATTGAACTTTCTGGAAGTGGCAGAGGCGAAACGCTTCTTTACCGAGATGAAGGCGGAATCACCAGATTCAGTAATAGTAGATATGCCAGGGGCATCAAGCAACAAAACTAGGGAGATTATTAGTAAATTTGGGCTATTCAAGATTGCAGGTGATTTGGGGTATCGGGTAACGCTAGTGACTGTATTAAACCTTGGGTATTCGGTGATCACTAGCTTAAAAACAATGGCTGATTTTTGTGACGCTAAAGTTGATTATGTGGTGGTGAAAAATCTTTGCTGGGATAAAGGTTCAGGTTTTCAGCGCTGGGATCAGAGCAAAACTAGGACGGCGATTTCTGAATTAAAAGGTATAGAAATAGAAATGCCAGAGCTAGACTACTCGACCTTTGACACGTTGATAGAGAAAGGTCTGCCTTACTCGGCTGCAACTGAAGAGAATGGATTTCCTTTTGGGGATTATCTACTAGTGAGTGGGTTTTTAGATCAAGCGAAACCAGAGCTTGAAAAGGCTGCTCCTTATTTGGGGTTGCAACAACCATCAGTAAAACCAGCTGCATCTTCAAGCACTACGACTTCAAAGAAAGCATCCATTACTGCATCTACTTCTCGCCGGGGTCAGAAGAAAACCAATGAGCAACAACAGTAACAGCAACGGTAATCACAACGATAGCCCTGACTCAACTACCAATTTAGTTGAACCCACGGAACTAGGCGAGGTGAAGATAGCCCTGGGCAGATTGTATAAAGAATTTGAAAATGTTAAGCAATCACAGAGAACTGAACGTGAAAAAGATAGGGCGGAGTTACAAGCATGGGCGCAAACGAATTTAATTCAGAATCAACTCCTGAGCAAAGCGATGGTGACTATCGAGATGCTGACGGGGGAATTGAAGAATCAGAATCTCTCCTCGAACGAGTACGAGCAGAACAACGCCGATTTGATGCAGCAATTGACTCACTTAAAGGAGCAGTTACAGAGTATCAGCAAACCCTCAACGACGTTAGAGAGCTTAGAGTTAAAAGGGCTAAAGAGCGAAGTATTGCAGTTAAAGTCGAACTGGAACGACCTGTTGATTCACACGAAGAACTTGACTACGGCTATTCAGGAGTTGAAGAAGAACCCCCCGAAACCCATCACGATAGAAAAAGAGGTTTATCGCTCTGAACCAGTAGCAAAATATGGAACGATGGGGATGTTTACCGCGTTATTTACTTTGTCGATTTTCTTTCTATTCAATCAATTGATTCCGGTAAAAATCTCGGACGATATCGATACATATTTGAGAGCGATTTGGCAGCGTACTGGTTATACCAATGTCAAATTACAGCGGGTAGAAAAGCGTCTGGGCACTGACCCCAATCAAAAACGAGGTGCAAGGTAATCCGGTGAGGTTAGTCCAAGTTATTTTGCAATATAAGCGGCTTTGCCTCCAAACCTTAACCAATCTTCTCGGCAGATAACAACGGTACGATTTTTCTTGAAAGCGTAGTACTCAATTGTGGCTTGGACAAAATACCCAGACTCATAGATGCAATTCTTGATGGTTCCTTTGTGCCAATTTTTATCACCCTCATGAAATACTACACGATCGCCTTTTTTAAACCTCTCACCAGTGTTGACCGATTGTTGACCGGTTGTTGACTCTGGGACAACAGGGTCAACTTCTTGCTGTGAGGTAGTTTCAGAATTTTGTTGACCAGTATTGACCAAAATCTCTATAGAATCAGTTTTTTCATTTTTATTTAGATGTTCTTCTAAATAGTTTTGGTTTTCAGAATTGTTTTGAAATTGGTCAACAAAGTCAACAGTTTCTTTTAATCCATATAAATTAGGGCTTTGAGAGTGTTGGCCAGGAGTTAACGTTTGGCCACCCAAGTCAACGTTCGTACTGGGATTGGGAATATACTGTTTAGCTACCTGTTTAATAACACCAGTACGGACAAGTGATTGACAATCCTGTTCAATCTCAGAAGATGGTACTTTTTGCATTGCTTTAATGCCCGCTTTAATCTGCCGAACAGCAACACCCTCTGGATGCTTATCGATATATTCTTTGATTTTTAATAAGTTGCCTGCTAGCGCTTGTTGGTCGCTGTTGAGGGCATAAAGCAGCCTTGCTTGTGCCAAGTAGAAGTCAATTACACGGCAGGCCACAGCCATGATTTGACCGTTGATGAATTGTTGTGGTGTGGATTCACCAGCTAAAACTGCATTAACTAGGTGTAACCAGAGTGCGAATCTACCCAAATACGTTTGGAATTTTGGGTAAGTGTTTTTTAAGCCTGGGTGTTCTTCTGCTTGCAACCAGTGCATTAATTTATGTTGGTATGCTTGATAAATTTCCTTTGCTTTATCAGAGAGGAAATAATCATGTTCTGGCAGGCTACCAAGTGCTTTATAAAGTCTGATAAATTCCTGTTCTAGTTGCTGACCTGTTCCATCGTTGTCTTTGAACAAATCAATGTATGCCACAGGGCTTTCTCTTAAACAGAATAACCAACGGGCAAATTCACCAGCGAAATCCGCAAAGTTTTGTTGAGACTGAAACTGTTTTAAAACCTCTGGTTGAGTGTTACCTGTGCGGCTAATGGCAGAGCGTTCAAGGTAAATACATTTATCACTATCTACAACATCTTTAAACAGTGCTTCACCGTTAAACTCGCTCAAATCAAGCTGGCTATCGTCACCTTTACCAGCGCGGTATTTGTTCCGTCCCGTGATAAATCCTGCCCATTCATCGCGGTGATAGAGTATTCCTTTGCGGTTCTCACCGTGTATCTTCATCCGAGCTTCAGCTGTGCAACCTTGGATAATAAAACGTTTACGCGGTGCTGGTTCATCTGGTAATTCATCGCCCTTGGCACACCGCTTTAATTGTTGTTTGTAATCATCTTTAGCTTGCTGCCATTTGTCGTATTCCAGAGCCTCAAGTTTGTTTAATGGTTTGATAATTACCTGTTGCGCTGGAGTTTTCAGGCTACCGCTGTTAGCTACTACGCACGTCCAAAAAATCGGAGTTACTGTGTATCCAGTAGCGGGATTGACAACTAATCGAGAAGATGTACCGATTGTTGAGGCTGCGACTGGGAACAAAGTAGTTAATAATAATTCCGGCGATACGGGCATAGCTTCAGCAACAGAATCCATGAGGCTTGCAAGCTTGCCACCATCACCCCAAAGTACTTGATTTGGGTTTAACCGCGCCTTTTGTGCTTCTAGGAGTGTTGGTAATTGTTTGGTAGCCATCTCCCTCTCAAAAGCCTGTTCTCGTTCCTTTAACCGTGCATTGTAGATGTCTACTACCTTGCGGTTATTAGACCTAGCGGATAATTCTCCCAGCTTCACCTTGACCTCAGATTGACTGCATTCACTGTCAATCAGCGCGTTAATTTCTTTGACCAATTCATCACTAGTTAATCTCGCCGCGGGGTGAGGGATAACATTAGAATTATTGGCGTTCGCCGGATTGCCTTTTGAACTTTTTTCTTGAGTTTGTTGCCTGTGCCATGCTTTGATGCAGTTGTTAAGGTAATCATCGCTCAAAGTGGCAGTAGGATTACTTTTTTCGGCTGACTTCCAAATTCGGTCAGCATCTAGGTTAGAAAGCGGTGGCGTACAGCGTGAGCAATAAATATCTAGTAAAGTGCGTGGTTCGCCTTCAAAGCGATGCCCTAAATGGTTGAGCCTAATAGCTGTACCAATTAAGTTACGAGCTAGCTTGGCTCCTTTATCATCCCGTTCTCCTTCCCCGGTTCCATTATCAATCAGCGCTCGGTCATCTTTGCTGAGGCACTCATAAAGAGGTATATCACCCGTTGAGTATGAATGGCTGAATGTTTCTGTCGCTTTAGCCGTGGTCTGAAACAATTCAATTACCCATGTGGGACATTGGGCAATCTCACAATCTTCAGGAGAGTTTACCCAGTTGTACTGGCCAGTTTCAGGGTGAACTGATGGAGGTAATACACTCTGGCAACCAGTCCAACGGAACTCTAACAACTGGTCTTTACCATTTTCACCCTTGACCCCAGTATTAATTTTTTGAGTTTTGACTACTGACCAATATTCTTTGGGTACTCGCACAAGATATTGGCATCGTCCAGGCTTGCCAGATGTGAAGGCAACTGTTTTAGGCAACTCCCCAAGCTGGTTTAATTTTTCGTGCGCTGCCTGGCCATCAGCGTCAATTGCCAAAATTCCAACAGACCATTTACCAGTTCTCAAGCCGTAGCCTTGAGGCAAGCCACTTTTAATCATGGCTATCAATTTCTCACGGGTAATTGGCTGCTCATTCTGCCAATTCTCACGGTATGGCTGTTTATTCCCATTCACTGGGGTTAATGCCCACTCTTGAGGTAATACCTCTAATCCAGTCAGTAACTTATCAGCTGGATTGTGGGATTGTTCTTGTGCTGAATGTTTGCTAGGCGAATTATTTGGGGAATGAATACGAGAAGAAGATGAAATCATTGGGAATGCCTCCTTGAAGTGAATAGGAAGCAACCCCCGTTTACCTGACTACTTGTTGACATGGCAAAAAGTAGATAAGATAAAACAAGATATTTGTAGATCCCTGTAGTTCAAAGTTTGGTCGCGGAGAACTGCGGGGGTCGCTTATTTGTAACTATATTTTACTCTGATAATCGATTTTACTCTGACAGTGGCTTTGTGCGAAAGTTGACATATCAAGTTTATAACTGACTGCGAACTAGGCTAAAGACTAAGAAAATTCTTAGTTGTAAAGCTCAAAAATACCCTTGCAAATATATTTCAAAGCCTGGAACCCTTGCTTGGTAGGTGTCGCAGCTGTCGCAGTACAGATGTATTTCACGAATTTTAGTCCCATGCGACAGAATTTTCGGGGTATCGCAGTGCGATCGCACTTCTGAAAGCTTTATTACTCCGTTGGTTGCGAGAACGATAGAGCATTCGCTTTTCCGGAAAAATGGTACAGATGGATTTCAAATCAGTCAAAGCTCACCCCCAAGTCAATGCCTAGCGTCACCTCGATTTTGCGAACAATATCTTCTGTGATTGGGGATAAAGTAGCCTCATTCTCAATTTGATGCCAGTAAGTTCTAGATACTCCAGAATCCTTACATATCTGGGTTAATGAGCGTTTATCGCCTTCCCTAGCCTTCTTTATTCGTTCCCCCAATCCTGGAAAGTCTCTAACTATAACAATTGACCTTTTTACTTGCACTCTAAGCATTTTTATAAAATTCGTAATTCATCTTACTGTAAATTGTACATAGATAGTTGACAACTGTCTATAGATGGTTTACGATGCTATGCAATTGAACTTCATAAGTAATTAATTGCAGATATGCCTATGAAGCAATCGACGGAAGCCTACTACCGACAAACTTATCAAGCGGTAGCTGGAGAGGTTAGTAACCGTAGGTGGCGTAACTTGCGAGGTGAGTTAGAGCGTTCGGGAATGACTATTACAGTCTCGACTTTGCGGATGTTTGCAAAGTTCAAAAACCAATTCCCTAGAACACCTATTACTAAACAAGCGCTTAAAACTTATGAAAGATTCCAGCAAGACTACCAAGATACTCAAGAATTTTCTGGCAATGAATTATTAGAAATTCTGAGGAAAATTAAGCCTAACGTAACAGACAGAATGCTGATAAATGCTTTTTACAAAAGCTGTTTACATTTTAGTAAACAAAAAATATACAGCTATTCAGAAGCCTGTAAAGTCGTATTTTTCACTACAATCACACGGAGCAAATAAATGTCTAAAGAACTAAAGAACAAAGTTGATTCAATCAGACGGACAATTAAAAACAAGGGGATTGAAGTAACTAGCGCACAAATTGAAAACAGAATATTAGAACTTTGCCCGGATTATCCCGATGATTGGTGTCCTGATATTCGTAGCGAGGTAATTAAGTCATTAGTGAATGAACTACAACCTACTGAATTAGCAACTGTAAACCCTGGAAACAGCAATGCAAGTGACTTACGCAAAGATGATACTGAGTTAGTTTCAGATGCCACCTTAGAAGTGCATCCGAACGCACATTCGGAAGAGCCTGAAACCATTACACAGCAAACAACACAGAATTATGTTCATCACACGCTTGCACTGCAAGAGAAGTCAGAATTAGTTGCCAGCACTGCTTACAATATGGGCATTGTGCTGGATATCCAGGAAGTTGAAAACATTGCTGAAAATATCAACTACTCGGCTGAGTCACTGGATGAAGCTATCGACGATATTCAATCAGCCATTACCCAATTTATAGAGCATAAAGCGGCAAGCAATACCCATAAGATAGCCTCAATGGTGAGTGAAGTAACGGAGTATGCCGAAGCTAAGTTCAACGAGAACAGCCAACAATTAACCGATGGACTGCGAACAATAAACAAGCGGATAATTCAGCAGAATACTGATTTTAAAAGTAGTATCCGAACGGCACTCAAAGCCTTTGCAATCCCACTTATCAAAGCAGAATAAAAGTCTTTTAATAGCCTTCAATCCACACAAAGCCTTATTCATTATTCTGATAGCTTTAAGCCTGCTAATGGTGCTTCTGGCATGGGATAATTACCGCTTTTCCCAAAGCAGGGTATACAAGCCAGAGTATCGAGATTTTACCAATCCACTAAGCAAGGAATATTTTTCATGGTGAAGCTCAAAAACCACGTAACACCAAAAGCCAAGCGAATCAACCAAGTTATAAAACAGAAATTTGGGGTAACTTTAGATGACTTCACCGCCGCCATGCAAGGGGATGTCACCAGCGCTCAAAAAATTGGGGAATTAGCGCGGCAAGGGCGATTAAGCGCTGAATTGGCTCCCAAACTGGCTGCTGCATATCACGAAATAATCAATGGAACTACTGCCCAAAATAAAGCATTTTCAGAAGTGCTGGTAAACGCTGGTAAATCTGCAATTGAGATAGATAAGGCAGTGATGAATGCAACTTTAGCCAACACTCAATATACCCATCGTCGAAGTGAACTAGCCAGTGAGTTCATCAATGCTCGAAATGCTGAAAATGAGCGTCACCACTACCAGATGAATTACCAACAAATTAAAGGATACATTGATGTTTACTTGGCAGGTGTTGACAACAAAACATCATTACTTGAGCAAAGTTATCGACCGGAAATTAAGCAAATTCAGAGTGATGAACAATATCAGACTAAAGTACTTAATCATGTACTAGATAAGGGTGATAACAGCCGTGTTGACCTAATTCCTGAAAAACAATATCTGACTAATGGAATTAAAGAAACATTCCTCAAGGTCAAATCAGCACTTGGTTTTTAAAATTCAATGCCCAGGTAACTGTTAATTACTTGGGCATCAAACGAACTTAAAGATATTCTCATGTTACCACCAGACCAACTTGATGAACTACTAACTAACTCGGATGCCAGCACGAGTATAAACCAGGATACAGCAAGATATTTACAGCATATTGAAAGCCAATTATATGCAGATATCCAGATGAGAAAGCGCTTTGATTTTGGTTTATTATTTCTAGCCTGTCAGGTTGGTAGTGCAAGTCTATCTTGGCTGCTGTTCAATCTTCAAGTGACATTAATCATTATCCAAGTAGCTAGCTTCACACTAGCGATGATGCCTGGATTAGTTGATTTATCAGAGAGTTTCAGTTTTGAACTATCTAGTGAAAGATGGGAACTAAAGCACGTTCGACCGATGCAAACTCTTACTAAATTGAGTATTGGTGTAGCAGTTGGTTGGACTAGCACCAAAAGGATAAGTGAAGAAATTTACAACACTCATCAGGCAATTAAAAGCACCTATACCGAGATAAAAACTGCTGAAGGATTAAGCGGTTTTCAACTTCCAAGTATGAGTTTAGTTTTGGCAGCAGTACTCTTGTTATTCAGTTTACTTGCTGTCTTAAATATGAATCAAAAGAATGTAGATGTATAGGACAAACAACTTCTTACTAGGAATATTTGGTTTCATTGGGTTTGTGATTGCTTTTAACGCCTTTATAATGGATGCCCTTAGTACTGCTCATAACCTTGCTCTTTTGTGGAATTTGTCACAATCTCTTGGCTTAGATAAGTTTGCAAGTACCTTGCAAACTTATCTTGAAACTTGGCTACAAGCATACGGATTTTTTGTATTTTTGGCAGTGTTGGCAGTGCTGGTTTATCGGAGGTAAGCAATGCAAGAGATTGAAGCATTTAACCAGCGATTAAAATCTCAACGTCGGACTGCCACAGTCATTGTAGGCAGTTTAACTATTGCTGGTTTAAGTCTCACAATTCCATTGTGGAATGATTCAGTGAAATGGTCTGAAACTTTGTATTGTTTCTCTCCTAATCAGCCTTGCTCCCGTGAACAAATCAAGCGCGGTATTAGCTGGATTGTGGATAGGGAACGTAGGAATTTTACTTTTGATAGCAAAGTAACTTTTTTGAGGGTATTGCCTCCAGAAGACGATTCAGCCACGATGTATGGTGTACTGGGTACAGTTGCCTTATTAGCTGCCTATGGTGTTAGTAAGTCACTGACAAAATCTCAAGAGAAAGCTATTCATAGTCAATTATCATTGCTCAAAGCTAGGGCTTTAGAGAATGACATAGTTGTTTCTAACCATCTAGACCTGACCCAGTTCACCAAAGCCAAGCAATCAGAGGTCACAAAGCAGGCGCTCGCCCGTGATGCGACAGACACAATCGAACAGATGAAAACCGAAGGTGAGAAGCAGCTTGACCATATTAGCGGGCAACTTCAAGGTGAATTGGCACTCAAGCACCACGAGCTAACTTTGAGCGACATGGATAAGCAGATTGCTGACAATAGGCTATCCACTGCTGAAAACAACCGCAAGCTAGAGAAGATTTCCAAGCCTGCTAACGATGCCAGAGGTACTAGCCAGGAATCACCCAGCGAAGTACTTAAAAATAGTTTGATAGATGCTCTTAAAAGTCATGAATCGGGCTGGTTATGGACTGTCATTAAGGCAGTTAAGCCACTATGGATAATTGGGGAACAAGGCACAGGTAAGACTAATACATCTGTCGCCGTTGGACTGGTCAGAAAATATTGTTTAGGTGTGACGGTATTTAGAATAGCTGACAGACATTTAAACGGTGCAAATAGCAAAGTCTGGAAGCTTTTAGAAGCAAAAGAGAAAGCTGACAATGACTCAGCAATTATTGAAGTCTTGCAGGATACCTACGAGCGGAGATTAGAGCGGATTGGACTAGATTTAGATGATAATCAGGCTGAACAATTTCTCTTAGATGAATTCACTCACTTGAAAGATATGGATTCAGAGACTGTCAAAAAGTTTATTAAATCAACCTTTAGTGATACCAGGAAGGCTAAAGAACGGTTTATTGGTGTCACCCATCTGGGTACTAATGAGGCGTTTGGGGATGGTACAGCTGCTATGAGAAAAGCTGGCAGCATCTTGATTGAGAAGTTTACAGCTGATGGTGAAAAACCATTATCCAGAGTTGTTGTGAAACATGGTTTAGTCGATGCTATTGGCAACAAATTGGAGGATGTTGAGCATACCTTGCCAAGCTGGTTTGAAGCTTTCAAGATTTACCAGCACTTCAATGGCAAGCTTATTGATTTTGAGAATTGATTCGCTGTCAAAAAGCAAAATTCCTTAGTAAGCATTCGCAATACTTTGTTAGCATTACTCACTTTCCACGAATAATTAAGGTTTTTGGAGCGGTTAGGCGCTCATTTTGACATTAGCTAGCTTTCCGGGGATTTAATTTTTTATGTTAAAATCGGCAAAAAAATTTAGTAATCTTTTAATTTCAAATGGAAGAATTTGAATTGTTTGGGTCTTGGTGGCTCCCTTCTAATCCTCAGCAAGAAGTTACAGGAACTGTAAAATTCTCCTTTGAAAAAGGAATCTCGCTTGAAGTTGTTGGTAGCTTTAATGAGCAAGATTTTTTAAATTCTGACTCGGAAAGTCAAGAAATAATTATCGGAGTGACTCACGGACAATTATTTACTTTGCTAAATTGTCATCGGAATACAAGTAAACGTTCCTTTCCAGGCATTCTAACTCAAAGCTATAACGTAAAAATTGCCCTTATAGGCTCCCATTTCAATAACTTAGAGCAAATTAAATTTGATAAATTTCAAGTAGGCTTTACTGACCTAAAATATTTGTCTCCTTTATTCTGGGATACTAATTTAAATAGTAATTATAATGGTGATAAAAATTATCAAGAATATCAAGTTTTCTATCATGTTTTAAAAGATTTAAAAGCTAATATTACCCAAGCCAATATATCAATAAATCAATTTATAGACCAACAAGTAACTAACCAAGAAATTACTGTAAATAAATCTGCATTAATTACTGTAGATATCAAAGAAAAAAAGTCAATAGATGAAATATTTAGCCAGTTTATAAATCCATTAAAAAACTTTATAACATTGGCTGCTAATCGAGCAAATTATATAACAAAACTGCTTTTTATACTGGATATTGATGATTACCCTCAAACAATAAAGGCTATATTTAAAAATCCAAACTATATAAATAAAACAGATATTTTACGAACACATGAAGCCCTGCTATGTTTAGATGATATTAAGGAACATTTTAGTCTGGTTATGCAAAGATGGTTTAATCTTTTTGACGAAGCAGAAGACATAATTAATTTGTATTTTAGTACTATTTATAACCCTAATTTATATCAAGAGAATAAGTTGTTATCACTAGTTCAAACATTAGAGTCATATCATAGAAGAAAGATTGATAAGCATAATTCATTTACAGAAGAACATAAGACGCGTTTAAACAATATACTTGCAGCTATACCTATAGAATATAGAGATTGGTTAAAAGAAAAATTACAATTTAGTCATGAACCATCGCTTTTAGAAAGATTAAAAGAACTATTATCCTTAACAAGTAAAACTATTGAGCCTCTTGTTATTGATTCTAAAGATTTTACTAAAAAAGTTAAAACAATCCGTAATTACTTAACTCATTATAATGACCCTTCTCAACAAAAAATGTATGATGGGGAGACACTTTTTCGGATTAACCAAATACTTGATTTCATGATAAAAGCTTGTTTATTACAAGAATTAGGATGTTCATCTGAGCTTTGTGAAGAATTAATATGTCGCAGTCCAGAATATAAATTTTTAAAAGAATTAATGTCTAAGAGGGGAGGGGTTCAGCCGGGATAGGGGTGAAATGAGCAACCGTGCAGAAAGTTATGCTAAGGAATTGGTGAGCCGTTTTCAATATCCTGATCGCCAGGGATAAACCTGTACCAATAGCGTCTTATAGAGAAGGTATAATGATGAGAACAGTTTTTGCTAGTCTTGGCTAAATGTTTACAAAAACTGCTGTGATTCTTCCACTAGTTTTTCGCTGTCCTTCCACATGGTAATGCTGCTATCACGGTAGATTTTGGCGATGAATGGGGCAGGATGTTTACGAACGAATTCTTGCATTGGGATGATCGCTTTTAGAAAGATTGAAGCCATCTCTTCTCCTGATACACTTTGGGAAGCAAATATAAACATCTTGACCTGAGCGCGTGCAACGGCAATCCTTTCTATTAAGTTGTTGCTAATCCTGCCATCTTTGGTCAAAACAACCCAGCCTCTTTTGCCAATCTCTGGCAACCAGTTTACGTCTTGAGCGCCTTTTTCAAAGTGTTCATCATGAATTTCAATAGTGATACCTGCACCGCGAAGTGTTTGTACAATACGCTTATTACCTAGACATCTATCTATGAAAAACGTAATCGATTGAGGCTGGGTCATGCAACAGCAGGTAGTTCACACCGGATAGCTTCTTCAATCATAAGCCGATCACAGTCGTAATCATAAGCAAGTTCGTCAATTGAATCACCTGCTTGATAGCGCTCTGCCAAGACGCTGGTAGCAATCCCTGTTCCAACGATGACAAGGCGACCAAAGGCGATACGAGGATCGATGACAACAACGCGAGGGTTGTCTTCCTCGTGAGAGCGGGTAAAGGGGTAAAGCTTAATTGCAAGTCCTGTATCGTCTGGTTCAATTCGTTCAAGGTGAGCAGCAAAAGCTTCTTTTAGCTCCGTTTGTACCTTTTTAGAGGCATTAATCAAAGAGCCATATCGCTCAATGAACAGGTCAACACCATCGGTAAGAAAACGTTCACGAGCAAGCGGATGAGATGCTTGAAATTGTTCATCAATAAAATCAAGAGCGGTTCGCACATTGCCTAAATCAATTTGATGGTGTTTGCGAATTGCTCTTAGAACATGAACCTCAACTAAATTGGTGAATGAGAGGAGTCGTGGTTTAAGATCACGAATTGGAATTAGGGGTCTAAAGAAGCTGGAACCGTTTGAGATTGGATAGTGTCTCCCAATCGTCCAAGATCGAACAGTGCCGACTGGAATACGCAAGTAACGGGCAGCATCGCTAATGGAGTAGGTGGGAATGTCTCTAGGGTCAGTTTCTCCGTAAAGCTCGGTCATAAGCGTGCCTACCAGAGATGTTTATTTCTATTATTGAGTAAATTTAAGTGATATTCAATATATCACCATTTAATAAAGCTACTGTAGAGCGACTATATTGCTGTTGTCAGTAGATCGAAAACTTTTGGAAGTTGACGAAACAATGAGGGTTTTAGCCGTCGTTTTTGGGACTGGCAATCATAGCCAGTTGCGATCGCTCTGAAGTCCACCCAGAACAAAAGTTCTTAAAACGCAGATTACAAGCTGATTTCGGCTCCTGGTATTCCCAAGCGTAAATCAAAGACTGGCAAGGCTTCTGGAAAACTTTTCGGTCTACTGGTTGTAGGTCTAGGTAGAGCCACTAATTATGGTTATCCGCCTATTCAATCGCTCTTGGCTTTGCTTACTTTATTGGATACTTAAGTGTCCAAGCAAAGAGGGATACTTTTGGTGAGAATGATCGCCGCAGTCGCAATATCCCTTGTTTTGGATGATCTGTAACAAGGCGCAGTGGTTGAAAAATTGTTCAGCTAGTGGAGTGATAGCCAAATAGTCAGTCTGCGATCGCAATCGCAGACTGACTATTTAGCATTGAGCCAAGATGGAGGTATTGATTAATTGATAACTGTTCGCAATAACTTTGGCGTGACGCGTTTGTTGACGAAATAATGGGGATCACAGCGAGTTATAGTGTCCAGAATAAGTCGCGTAAAGAGGACAGTTATCCCAAACAAATGACGACCACCCCGCCAGGACGTAAACCTAACAAGCATTACAGGTCTAGAGAATACCTTACACCAAGCGAGGTGCGATCTCTCCTCAATGCCGCGCTAAATCGTAAAGCTCGTTATGCTCACCGTGACTACACACTGATGTTGCTTATGTTCCGCCACGGGCTGAGGGTGGGGGAAGCTGTAGGTAAATCCTGCGGTTTGCGCTGGGATGCAGTGATGTGGGGGGAACGCCAGATTTACATCACCAGGGAGAAAGGTAGTGATTCTGGGGTGCATCCCTTGAGAGATGATGAAATAACTTTGCTCAAAAAACTTAGAGAACAATTCCCTAATAGCAAATATATTTTTGTATCTGAGCGTGGGGAAGTGATGTCCACTGATGCGGTACGGAAGTTAATGGGGCGGCTGGCGGTACAGGCGGGGCTTGATATCAAAGTTCACTGCCATATGATGCGCCATGCTTGCGGTTATTATCTGGTGAACCAGGGTTACAGCACTAGAGAGATTCAGGACTTTTTGGGACACCGCGATATCAAGCACACTGAAAAATATACTAAGCTGAATGCTCGACGTTTCTTGAATTTTGATTGGGGTGATTTATAGTATTTTAATGTCTTGTCTGCCTTCTATTTTTACTAATAATAAATTTTGCTATGGCAGTGCTTTTACCTAGGATTGGTGTTACAAATTGTACAATATCGTATGCGTTACTTCAAGAGTATCCTCAAAACATTGTTGGTAGTTTTTGGGTCATGTGTGGTTATGGATTGGAGGATAAAAAAATTCCTAATTGGTGGATTGACAATGTTTTAGAAGACAATCAAGCACAAAGTATTATTAATGCTTTTGAAAAAGGTTATTTTCAAGGAGGATACGACAACCCTCTATACTTAGGGTTTTGTATTATTGTTGTTGCAGATTCTTCCAATCCCGCTCATTTATCTTATGTAATTCAACACCTTAGAATGTGGGAAGCTGAGGGAATTGGTTTATTAAGAATGATGTCCCGTTATAATATACCAGCTCATACGGAAGTAACTTATCCTAAAGACTTTCTAAATTATCGCTATAGAGAAAATCATCCTATTTATGAAGCTCTTCATAAAGGACTAAATTATTGGACTGTTCATGTATGGGAAGACTACTGTAGTTATCTAATGTCTGAACATGGTCAATGGATGTTTTTTGATTATTGTAAGAAAATTAATGCAATTAAGGATGACGTAAAATTAACTGTAGAAAAAGGTTCTAAGCCTCTAGTTTTGACAGAAGGAGAAACAGATCCAATTTATATTAAAACTGCCTTAGAATTACTAGGAGAAACAGAAATTTTAGAACAAGCTGACATTGAATGGGTAGGAGCTTCTATAGGTAAAGGAAAAAGCATAAATACTGGTGATAGTGGCTTAAATAATACCAGAGATGTTCTTATTTCTAACCCTCAGTTCCTAACTAAAAAAGTATTACTGCTCTATGATTGTGATACTAATAAACCTAATGAAGACCATGAAAAACTAAAAATCAGAAAAATACCTAAACAAGAAAATCGAAAAGTTAAGAAAGGTATTGAAAATCTATTCCCTGATCATTTATTCACTCAAGATTTTTATTTGCCAAAAGTTAAATATGGGGAGTATGGAGAAGAAAACAAAATTCAAGAATTTCAAAAAATGAAATTTTGCAAATGGATATGTGAAGAAAGAAAACAAGCTGGCGATTTTGTTGATTTTAAGATAATTGTTGATATTATCAAAGAATATTTAGGCAAAGTTATTTACTGAATATACTGAAGAAATGATTGATATTTTGGTTAAGATTTATTCCGATGAAAAGTTAACTAAATATTTAAGTGCTTACAGATTAAATTTTGTAGCTGTACCTAGAGTTAGTGATTTTATTTCTAAAAACGTCAATATAAAAGAATCTCTGGATTGTTGTGTAAAAGAGATTATATTTATCCCCAAACATGAGGGTAGTCAAGATTGTGATGTTTTCTTGAAATGTCTTCAAGCCGATATAAGTTCCAAAATGGGCTTATAAACGATAAACTCAGTATTGGCTTGAACAATGGCTTCGCTGGTGCGACAGAGCAATACGCCTGCGCGGCACTGGCTCTCAATCACCTTGCTATATCTTGACTCGTTATAACCCTTGGTAAGAAATTAATTACTAAGTTTCTTAATGCTGTAGAACTCCATCATCCGAGTAAAAGAACATTTACTGAATTTGCTATATCTACGGCAATTCCGAAAACAAAAAATTTCAACTCACCCATCATTTACCTCCAAAAGCCGCCTTAACTCCTGCTTTAAAACCTCCGGATCTGGCAAATAAAGCTGATATCTCGACACGAAAAGCTGATTAGAAATACCACCCGTCGCATACTCAACCAAAATCTCATCTTTATCTCGCGCCAACACAATTCCTATCGGCTCGTTGTCATCCTCCATATTCTCCTCAGCGCGAAAATAATTTAGATACATATTCATCTGTCCAATATCCTGATGACTCACCGCTCGCGTCTTCAGATCGATTAAGACAAAACACTTGAGAATGCGATGATAAAACACCAAATCCACAAAAAAATGCGTGTTGTTTAACGTAATTCGGTATTGCTGCCCAATAAATGCAAACCCCTTGCCCAACTCAAGTAGAAACTTCTCCAACTCAGCAATTAAACGATTTTCTAACTCACTCTCACGATAATTGCGGTCTGGTAAATCCAAAAACTCGAACACATAAGGATCTTTGACCACATCCCGCGCCGACTCGATGCGTTGCCCATCCTTAGCCAGTGCCAAAATCTCCGCCCGATCCTTACTCAACGCCACCCGCTCAAACAAAGCCGAATCCTTCTGGCGTTTCAACTCCCGCACACTCCAGCGATCTTGGATGCACTGCTGCTCATAAAATGACCGCGCCAAATCATCCGAAATAGCCAAAAGCTCTGTATAGTGTGACCAACTCAATTTGCCAGACAGTGTTTGGCAATTCTCATAGTTCAAATAAAACAGACGCATATACTGCAAATTAGAACGGCTAAACCCTTTACCATACGCAGCTTTCAAATCTCGTGAAAGCACCTGTAACAACTTCGAGCCATATTCTGCCCGTTCCTTGCCCGCTTGCTCAAACTCGACAATATACCGCCCAATCTGCCAGTAAGTTTCTACTAAAACTGAATTAACCTGCTCAAAAGCCCGTTGTCGCCCCAACGCCAAACACTCACCAATGCGATCTAACAACTGCTGATATGAACCATCATTAACCGTTAAATCACTCATAACTCAAACCCCTTGCCCAACTGCATCTTAAATCTCCAAACAGTTGTAATAATGTAATTATGTAAATAAATGCAAGTGTAATAATGTAATAAATTACATTAGTTTTTTAGCTCCTCCTCAACTAGAGCAATCATATACTCCTTAATAGTCATGCCCTTTTTGGTAGCGCGGATTTTAATCTCCTGGTGCTGTGCTGAGGTGACTTCAAAAGTAACGCGCTTGCTTTTGCCGTTGTTAGCTTCTTCGTGAACGATATTACTAGGCACTTCAGCACCATTGCGACTTTCCACCCATGCTGCTGCTTCTTCTTGAACAGGTGTTTTCTGAACACCTGGCTTCAAGCTTAGTTTTTGTGATTTTTTAACTTCTGCCATGATTAGTTTCCTTTCTTGCTTCTAATATTTCCTCAACAACAGCTCGTACTTCATCACTGGCAGCACTTTTCGGGGCAGCCTCCAAAACAGTACTCCCAATGTTCAAACACTCAGCAAATGCTACCCTTTGACTTATCTGTGCTTTTAGCACTGGAAAGGGGTATTCTCCTAAAACTTCAGTTACTTCTCGCCCAAGAGCAGTGTTCGCTATCTTTCTGTTGATTAGAAATGCTGCTGTTAAGTCTGGTTTATATATAGTGGCCTCTTGTACCAGTTCTACTACCTCATGCACCGCCCACACGTCCAGGGGAGATGGTTGCACAGGAACCAGCACAAAATCCACTGCCATGATTGCTGATCTGGTTAAGTCAGAAACTCTTGGCGCACCATCAATGAAAACAAAATCATACCCCTGCGCTAGTTTGGGCAATTCTTTATGCAAGATAGGACGATCCAAACCAATAACGCTAAATGGAGCTTCACCATTACGTGCTGCTGCCCAGTCACGGGTTGAGCCTTGAGGGTCAGTATCAACAAGTAATACTCGATACCCTTTCATAGAAAAAGCATGAGCCAAATGGATGGATACTGTAGTCTTGCCACTGCCTCCCTTTTGGTTCAAAACTGCAATTTTCATAAATGTGTTTTTGTAAAAATGTAATTCATTAGGTTATGACAAATTTCAAAAGGTCGCAATACCAAGCTTAATCCCTAAATTACAAATTTACAAATGCACAAAAGAGTATTAATACAAATGTAATTAATTACAAAAATACATTTATAGCTAGAAATTGACCACTTTTACACGGTCTTGGTATCTCAGTAATCTAAAGCTAAATTAATTACAAGCTGATCTAATGCCTGTTGTGATTTGAAAGGAGAGTTTTTTACATCGATTTATATCTATGAGTTATCTTGTTAACTTGCAAATTTACTTATGATTATTAGCGTAGGTAAGAAAAAAGTAAGAAAATTTATTTACTGACTCAGAGAAAAGTTTGATATATAAGGGTTTGAGGTGGGTGCGGCTTCGCAATGCTCTTGCTCGGTCGTTCCTTAGACTAGGCGATCGCGTCTTAGACATGAATGAAGCCAGAAGAGTTTGAACCGTGTGTTACACGTAATGGCTCTAATGTGTAATGCTGCATGAATCACGAACCAAAAAACAACGCACAAATTTAGCCTGGAGCAACAAGATTGCAATCTTCTACGCTTGAGTTCAAACTTATCAACCTAGAGCGAGATCAAGATTTATGCGTTCAGTTCAGAGCAGACTCTTTCATTTGCAGCTTTGGTTCAGCCGCTCGGTTTTATAAAGAGGATGGAAGCGGATCTGAGGAATATTTACAGTGGCTGAGACAGCGAATGACAGAAATCCCGAACAGTTGTGTACACGTTTGGAAAGAAGAGCAAATCATTGGGCAAATTGAGATGATGCGTTGGAAACACGATTCAAGCGTTGGCTACGTCAATTTGTTTTACCTGACTCCAGAGTTTCGAGGTCAGGGTTTTGGTCAGCAGTTAGATCAACACGCAGCTCATTTTTTCAAGCGTCTGGGTTGTCAGTCAGCCCGCTTGAACGTCAGTCCTACGAATCGAGTGGCAATGAGATTTTATCTCAAGCACGGATGGGTTGATTTAGGGCAACGGGAAGATGATCCTGAAGTTCACTATCTTGAAAAGAAATATGGAGCTAACGTACAGTAGCATTTCAGCGGCGCTCTTAATTTAGGCTACATTACACGTTGGGGCTATTACGTGTAATAAGAACCTCAAAGTCTTATCAATTCATTGATATAAGGGCGCTCATGCCGACAACTAACGCCATAAAAATACCCCCAGAATATGGGGGCTATTGATGTGGTTCATGTTCCTTAACGGACAGAAGAGAATAACTCTGGTTCGGTATAGAGATTTCTGTATATATGTTGCGGCTCGCAAACATAAACGCTCCGGCTTGCAAACAAGAAAATTGTTGGCTCACATTAATTGCAAACAGAAAAAGACTTCGGCTCACATTAATTGCAAACAGACTCATTATTATTTAC
>JAESGC010000082.1_pt1 | contig 25548 bp, 17 predicted proteins | sample 9266221 | NCBI WGS metagenome assembly JAESGC01 (sample SAMN14515568, study PRJNA621660) | algae metagenome | isolation source: Trichormus sp. ATA11-4-KO1 and co-occurring heterotrophs from soil, at the... | place: Chile: Atacama Desert, Tarapaca Region | collected 2009-05-22 | reverse complement strand
GGTCACGGGTCAGATTGCTGGGGTAAGCTTTACTCATGTCACTCTCTCGGTGCTGTTTACTATTCATTCACAGCTTATACTGAGAGAGCTTTTTTACAACCTTTCTGACTTTTCAAACACCCTCTAATACAAAGCCTAACCCAAATGCTGCTCCATAAATGCCAAAACCTTTAGCTCGATTTTCTGGAGTAGTAACATCGGAAATAATGGCTTGAGCAACAGAAGTATTACCACCAGTAATGCCATCTAAAAATCGTGCTAAAAACAAAATACTTGCCGTTGTGGCAGTGCCAGCAATTAAATTTGCAATTACAGTTCCAGCTAAACTAATAATCAGTAATGGCTTGCGTCCAAAGCGATCCGATAGTTTACCAATAACGGGAGTCGCAAAAAACTGAGCTATGGAATAAGTCGAAAATAACAAACTGGTCTGAAAATCGCTAAGATTAAATTGTTTTCCATACAGATAAATAATGGGAATTAAAATTGTCAAACTGAGGGAATTAATAAAGGCAATTAAAGCTGTAATCCACAATTTTTGATTCATTAGTAATATATAACTTTTAGGTTGTTAGTTTAATTTGTGAATTCTCTTTAATTAATTATCATGCTACTGGTTGCAATCTCCTAGCCCATAATTTATTTCAGCATAATTTACTGAAGTATATGTAAGACTATGAATGTAAGTACTTGCTTTCTTCTGCTTGTAGTCTATTTGATATGAGTAACCACAGTAAACAGGAAAGCGGCACAGATTATGCCCTGCTTTCTTCTCCACCCAAACTTGTTTAGATGGGATATACAGGGGGCGGTTTTAATGAAAAAAATTTTGACATCTCTGAGTTTCGGACTGCTATCTACGTTGCTAACTGCTACTCCTGGACTAAGCGCTGAGCGCATTAGCTTTTTTTACCCTCCCTTTGGAGAGTTTTCCCTCAGCGTTGACTCTTTAGAAGTTTTTGCGAAGGAAGGCAAAATTACTGATGAACTGGCGTTTTATGCCAGCCGTACCAATCCTCAGCAACTAGCTCAGTTGCGGGAGCTGCTCCAGCAACGTTTCAATGTCACGCCAACCCTTGTATCACAAGTTACTTACTCACCCATAGGCGAAGATGTTGTACAACGTTTGGGAGATTTACTGCTCACTGATTCTCGCCAAAATGGTTTTTATGCTCTACGAGGGGCTTTAATCTTGGCTGCTGCTGATCCAGAAGGCTTAACAGTTGTAAATTTGCTGCGTAAGTTTCCCTCGCGTACTATACGCCTAAATTTTACAGCAGGGTTGAAGATAGTCGATGATTTATCCCAAGTACTGAAAAAAAGGGATGAGGTGGTTGCTTGGGTTCAACAAGAAGCGATTCATTCTGTGCTAATGAACACTTCGCCTCAAACTGCAACTGCCAAGACTGCTGTTGACTTTTCTCAACAGCCAGATTTGCGATCGCCTGGTTCATTTACTTGGCAACGCCAGGAATTTATACTCAGAGATTTTCAGCGCGATCGCGTGATGCCGATGGATCTTTATTTGCCAGAAGCCACATTCAGAACTAGCCAAGCCGACCCCTCACCTCCCTTTCCTGTAATCGTCATTTCTCATGGCGTGGCTTCAGATCGTTTTGCCTTGGCTTATTTAGCTGAACATTTAGCATCCTACGGTTTTGCTGTAGCTGTACCGGAACATCCTGGTAGTAATGCCGAACGTGTGCAGCGCTATTTGACGGGTTTGGCAGGGCCACCAGAAGCAAAGGAATTTATCAACCGACCTTTGGATATCAAGTTTCTCCTTGATGAACTCGAGATGATGGAAAAGTCAGATCCTAGCCTTAAAGGAAAACTTAATCTTCAGCAAGTCGGGGCCATTGGTCATTCGTTTGGTGGGTACACTGTTTTAACTTTGGCAGGAGCAAGTATTAACTTTGAACAACTTCGACAAGACTGTAATCCCGGTATTTCCTCTTTTAATTTGTCGCTTGTTTTGCAGTGTCAAGCAACTGAATTACCCCAGAGAAATTACGAACTCAAAGACGATCGCATTAAAGCAGTCTTGGCCATTAATCCCTTATCTAGCTCCATTTTCAATCAAAGCGGCATTAGTCAAATTCAAATTCCTGTCATGCTGGTAGCAGGTAGTCAAGATATTGCGACTCCGGTAGTATCTGAGCAGATTCGCCCCTTCACCTGGCTTACTACCCCCAACAAGTATTTAGCTTTAATCGAAAATGCCACCCACTTTAGTTTGATTGCCGAACCAACTCCGGAAAATGATGTGTTACCGATACCGCCAGCCTTGTTAGGTCCAGACCGTGCGCCGGCTTATTCCTATCTCAAGGCTTTAAATGTGGCTTTTTGGGAAACTCATCTGCTGAACCGCCCGGAATATAGTATCTATCTCCAACCAGCTTATGCTCAATATCTGAGTCAAGCTCCTCTCAATCTCAGTCTGTTAAAGTCGTTGTCAGCAGACCAATTAAATCAAGCATTGAAACAATCAAATCCTTAAACCAATTTGGGATTTTCAATTCCCAGCTTTTACCACCAAAGTGTTCTCAAAATCTCAAAAAATTCTCACTATGCTTTATAGTAGTTAATCACACATTAACCAGAGGATATTACTTACTTATTTTTTTTTAAGTTCATACACTGTACAAATGCTAAAATCCTCAAGTAAACAGTTAGGATACCTCGATGCCAGTTGCTGCTAACTCCATTAAGTTTGGTACAGACGGCTGGCGGGGCGTTATTGGTGATGAGTTCACCTTTGAACGCCTAGCCCTGGTCGCGCCAGTTGCTGCAAAAGTATTATATAATACATACTTTTCTACAGTAGGTAGCCAGACAATTGTGATCGGCTACGATCGCCGATTTATGGCAGAAGATTTTGCTCGTGCTGTCGCCGATACAGTCACCGCCATTGGATTTGATGTTTTACTGAGCGAAACCTATGCCCCAACCCCAGCTTTTAGTTGGGCAGCAAAACAACTTAATGCTTTGGGGGCGCTGGTCATTACAGCTAGCCATAATCCTGGTACATATTTAGGATTAAAAGTCAAGGGTTCCTTTGGTGGTTCAGTACCGCCAGAAGTGACAAAAGAAATAGAAGCTTTGTTATTTGAGGGTGTACCGACCGTAGCCACTCCTGGCAAACAAGAAAAATTTAATCCTTGGCCTAGTTACACCGCAGCACTAGAAGGCAAAGTTAATATCACCAAAATTCGTCAGGCGATCGCCTCTGGCAAACTCACACTATTTGCTGACGTGATGCACGGTGCGGCGGCTGGCGGATTGGCGCAACTACTAGGTGATGGTGTCCAAGAAATCAACAGCGATCGCGATCCTTTATTTGAAGGTGGTGCGCCAGAACCTCTACCAAAATATCTTTCTCGTTTATTCGAGGTGATCAAGACTCACCGCAAAACAGATAACTCAGGTTTAGCGGTGGGGTTAGTATTTGATGGAGACTGCGATCGCATTGCCGCCGTGGACGGAGAAGGTAACTTTTTGAGTTCCCAAATATTAATTCCGATATTAATCGACCACTTAACCCTACGGCGCGGCTTTAGCGGCGAAATTGTCAAAACTGTAAGCGGTTCTGATTTAATTCCTCGTGTGGCAGCATTACATAACTTAGCGTTGTTTGAAACACCTGTAGGTTACAAATACATCGCCGACAGAATGTTAGCCGCAGATGTATTACTGGGTGGTGAAGAGTCGGGAGGAATCGGCTATGGTAGCCATATTCCCGAACGCGATGCCCTGCTTTCGGCACTGTACGTGCTAGAGGCGATCGTGGAATCTGGGCTAGATTTAAGCGATTATTATCGCCAATTGCAAGAAAAAACAGGTTTCACCTCAGCTTACGATCGCATTGATCTGCCCTTAGCCAGCATGGAAGTGCGATCGCGTCTTTTACAACAACTGCAAACCCAACCATTACTAGAAATTGCTGGTAAAGCAGTAGTTGATTGCCAGACAATTGACGGCTATAAATTCCGTCTAGCTGACAACAGCTGGTTAATGATTCGGTTTAGCGGTACTGAACCAGTGTTACGCCTCTACTGCGAAGCTTCTACCCTTGAGCAGGTACATCAAACTCTTGCTTGGGCAAAAAACTGGGCAGAGTCATAGTTAGAGTGCTGAGTGCTGAGTGTTGAGTGCTGAGTGCTGAGTAAGTCCACTAAAGTGGACTTTTGCTATGAAACTCCCAATTCATTGGGAGGCGGGAATGATGCAATTGTGCGTATACCGTACCCTTACCAAAGAGCATAACTAAAAAACCCGCTACAGCATTGCTGTAGCGGGGAATAATTCCATGTTTAGGACATGAAGTAACTGGAAGCAACTGGGTTTATACTCAGCACTCAGCACTTTAGTATTCTAGGAAAACCATTCTAGAACAGCTTCTTCTTTAGTGTTGGTATTGCGAGATGGGGTTTCACGATTGAATTTCATGTGAATTGATCGTGTTTGCTCACCATCAGCAGCAATAGCCAAAATTGGATAGTCAATTAAACCATCTTGGAAGGACATTTGGAAGCGGAATGTCCCATCTGGATTTAGCTTAATTGGACGACCACCAATGGTAACCGTAGCATCAGGTTCGGTAGCACCATAAACAATTAACTCAGCATCAGCAACTAACCAGAATTGGCGGGGACGCATGGGTACGGCGGAAGCTGAGAAACCAACGCCTGACATAGTTAAACCAGAAGCAGTGGGAACTGCCCACATACCTACACCAGATGGGAAAACGTAGGAACTGATCGCTTGTTCGGGACGCGCTGAACCTGGGACTTGCTGCATGGAACCGAAGAGAGAACCAGCAACGCGTTGGGCTTCGGCAGATTCGGCCATGCCAAAGATTTGGTCGTAGATGGGGTTACCGTTGACACCTGCTGCGGCGGCGGCTTTCTTAGCAGGAGGAACTAATTCGTAAACGGTCTTACCATGTAAATCTTCTTCAAAGTTGACGGTGACGAAGGCATCTTCAATCCAGTCAGATGGATATACGGGAGGAATGTGGACTCGCGCCGAACGAGCTAATACCAACCAACGACCATCAGCAGCACGATAACCGATATCGATAACATAATCGCGATCGCTCACTGGAATTGGGATGTACCATTCCCTGGCCAGTTCGTCAGCCGGATATTCTTGGATGCTGTGAGGACTTTGGTTGTCAAGGCTGATGTCGGTAACATCATAGATTCGCAGTGCTAGTTGCTGTCCCCCTTGTCGCCTTAGTTCCGCTTTGTGTTCATTGGGAATATCCCAGTACGTGTAAGCCCACTGAGGATCGCGGGGTAAAAGGACAATCCGGCTTTCACCATAACCGGCTGGTAAATCTGCCAGTCCTTCATCAACATCAGCCAGAGAACCACCAGTCCGGTCTTCTTGACCTAATTCAAATTTTGCTGCTTCCACGGTTTCCTGTGCCTCCAGTGAACGAGTTGGGCTAAGCGACACTTTGCTGCGCTGGACTTCTTGAATCGATGCCAGCAGTTGAGATTTACGCATTCGGCTGTAACGAGAGATGCTATATTCGCTGGCAACTTTGCGTAGTTGCCGTAATGTCATCTCTTCTAGTGGCGGGCGTTCTTTTGCCATTAATTTGGCCTCCAGTAGTTTGAAAAGTCAATGATTTCCCCGGGTTAGAGAATGCTTTATAAAATGTCATCCACCCCAGATGATTTTTTTTAACGTGAATTCGATAACCTCTCCCCAACCCCTCTCCGAAGCGGAGAGGGGCTTAAATATCTTGAAAGCTCAACGATAAATTAAGGTTGTGAAGCCTCTAACGCCACTTGCTACAACGCGGGGAACCCGCGCAACGCAGTGGCTCCTCCTGGCAGGGGAGAGGTTTGGAGAGGGGTTTTTTCCACTTGTCGAACTCACATTTTTTATCTCTGACTTCTGGTTTTGCCCAGTTTTTAAGATTTTTAGTCTGTTTTTAAATTGAGGGTTACTACTCGATTCCTGGGTAATGCCAAGATCAGCATTTTTTCGGGATCGGAGGAGTCCTGTTGTTAAGTAAATATTAACCAGTAAACCTTGGTAGGGATCAAGGGGTCTCAAGGTGCTTTTTTACCTGCTGTACGAATTTTCAGCTTTTTCGGGATCAATATGTCATTATTTCATGACATTGTGGCTTATTAGTACCTATAGAAGCTAATTAAATGTCATAAGTTCATAACATTTAGGTTAAAGTTAGCTGAAAACCTTAATCCACAAAGGAAGAAGCAGGAGTAGCAAGAGTGTAGAGAGGATAATACTGCTAGCAATCAAATCGCGGTTGAGATTGTATTCTTCTGCCAAAATTAGACCAGCAAAAGCCGAGGGCATTCCCGACATCAAGACCATTGCCAAGCGGCGATCGCCTGATAAGCCGAGTAACCAAGTTGTGAGTAAACCGACGAGTAGTGGCATAATTACAACCTTGATCACAGAGGGGATCACCGCAAATTGAAAGTTTTGCCACCCCTGAAGTTGGCCTAAGCGGATACCAGTTAACAGAAAAGCACAGGCGATAACGATGTTCACCGACCCTTGAAGCCCTGATTCCATGATTTCTGGCAGTTGTACTTGTTGAGTAAGAATCCCAATGATAAAAGCCCATAAAGGAGGTACAGTCAGCAGATCCCGCAATTGCATCCACCAGCGATTTGGAGATTTTGCATGACTGAAGTAACTAGCAATTAATACTCCCAGACTATAGGGGCCAACAACGTTGTGGGTGATGCTGTACAGTACAACCCAGTTAAGAAAGTCAGCTTGGATAAAAGAGGGAGCGATCGCTAACCCCACAAAACCTGTATTTCCCAACACAGCAGCTAGCACAAAACTGCCTTGAGTGGAGGGGTCAAGCCAATAACTAGCAAGTGCTTCATCTAAATCTGGCTGCAACCAGTGGCATACGATTTTTTGCCATCCCCACACAATTAGTAATGCCACCAACAAACCCACCAGCAGCGCCCCTACAGTAACTACTGATGCTAGTAGGGGCCAACTTTCTACACCACTCAATTCTGTCTGCTGAGATTTTCGCGCCAGTGCCAACAGTTCTAACGGCACTCCTACCCAGTAAAGACCACGACCTAGGAAATGTGGTAACCACGTAGGTAATATTTTCAATATTAATAGCCCCAGACTCATCCACAGAATCAAGGGTGTATAAGCATGAACTAAAGTTTCTGTCATCAACAGCAATAAGAATTAAACTCAGTCATGATTTCGTGTTAGTTGTCACAAGTAAACAACTTGCTCACCATCAAATAACAACTGACGGAGAATTAAACACAACCGCATTAATTTTAGTTTTTTCCAACCTAAAAATTCATGCTGATCTGATTAATCACTGACATATTCTGGATGCGCCACATACCTGCTTGTCGAATTAAAGAATATCGGACACGCAAAGTTTCATCAGAAACATTTTTTAACTGTGCATTTTCATAGAACTGTGTTAATTCCCTGACTGTAGCTACTGCCACTGCTTGCTCCGCATTCTGATTGACATATTCCACCTTCACTGTGTGGTTGTATGACCGATAGCGGTTCTGTGCCCTTTCCTGTTGGGCAAGTAGTCGCCATTGAGATAAAGATGAACCGATTAAAATATCTTGTAAACTGCTAATGTCATAATTTGGCCCCAAAGCTGCGGCTTTAGTAGATAGCCAAACTTGAATCACTTCTTGTGCAGTTGCATCTGTTAAAGAACCTGCTGGTGGTTCCAATTTACTGCTTTTATCAGGAATAGTTATCGGTGGTTCATTGATTTGCACAAATAACTGTTCACCTTGCAAAGATGGTGCGGGGAAAAACAGATTTTTTAACCATCCAAACGTTGTGGAAACTAATAACCAAAACACTAATACACCTGCTAAAGAAGCAAACACTGTCCAAACAAGTCGTGTTTTTCCTTCTAATGTGTTAGTAAAAGCTCGCCTCTGAGAATTATTTGCGCCGCCCTCACGGCTGACAACTTGACTCGGCTTTCGCCTCCTACGCTTTTTGACTTGACGAGATGGAGTAGTCTTACCTGTGCCATTCAGGTTGTGATTAGGGGCTGTAGCTGTACGTTCAGCAGGAGAATCCACATTTTTCTTTGGTTTTGCTTGATTGGTAACTTGACCTAGTGGTGTATTCCAGTTAGTTGGCGAGAAGTTGGCATCTGAGGGTCTTCTGTGGTTTGGTGTTTCTGGTAAATCTGGTTCAGGTATTCTCCCGTGAGGTAATTGTTGAGAATCAGCCGGGGAATGATTGCTGTGAAGGGGATGTTGGGAAAAAGCCTGACGATTGATCACAGCCCATTCATTAGTGGTTTCTGCATCCGTAGGTAGGGCTTCTAAATAAGCTTGCACTTGTTGATTCGCAAAGTAATCTTTCAGCGAGGCTGGCTGATTAGCTAAATCTCGAAAATGGGGAAAAACTTCATGCTGTAACCACTGTTCGGCATATAAACATAGTCCCGGTAGCAAGTCTGGAGAGTCTAAGGATCTTTCTCGAATAAAAGCTAAGGCTTCGTATTCTTGACTTAGTTCTAAAACACGGGTGGCTTCTTCGGTTTGCCCTAGTAATAGCGCACATAGTGACTGTTCTAAATGCACATCTTGGCGCTTACCCAGACGCATCAGCATTTGCTTTGCCTGACGAATCAAAGCGGGTTGACGTTGAGTGAACCCCCTTGCTAGTAGGGCATAAACCGCCAAATAAGTAGCCACAGCCGAAGGACGTTTGCTTTCTGCTTCAAATAGCTTGTGCTGTTCTGCAACTGTTAAATAATTACGTATTTGCTGGATAAACCGTAAAAAATCATCTATATTTAATCCTGATTGATCATTGCCAGTGCCATCAATGCCACCGCGATCGCTCAAGATGTTTTGTAAAAATGTTAGACCTTGGCGTCGTTCCGCAGTCTTTTCTTCTGGTAGTGCCAGCAATTCCAAAATCCGATACGGGCGCAATTTATAAAGATCAGCTTGCATTTCCGCCTGCACGCTGGCAAATAACCCTTCACGGGATAGTAGTTCTTGGCCAGTTTCTAGAGAAATAGCCGCATTTTCATAGTGACCTTGTTGCCATTGCTCCCGACCAAGTTCTAAACAAGCCAACGCCACCGTCAGCACAATATCTGGATATTCAGAATTTTCGAGAAATTCTTCACTTGCTAGATTATTGCCCATTCTGGCGACTGCTACACCACTGGCATTAGTTAGGTAATTATGACCTAATTTCAATACAAGTTCATATTCTCCCAGTTCTTGCAGAATTAATAAAGCACCAACTAATTCCGCTTGGGAAATGTCAATGCTCAGACTCTGGGTGTCAGGATCATCTTTGTTGCCGTCTGTGTGGTTTCCCACGGCAACAGTAGCATTAGCATTGCCGTCAGGGCCATAGGCATGGGCAAGATAAAGCTGATTGTAACTGCTACGTTCCTGAGGATTTGATAAAACCACGTAAGCTTCTTCTATAAGTTGTTTGCGAGAAGAAATTGCTGCTTGAGAATACTCTCGTCGCGGCAATTGCACAATGCGATCGCTGTATGACTGCCGCAACTGTTCATCACTTGCCGCTAACGGTAGTCCCAAAATTCGGTAGTAATCTAGCGGAATTCGCACAGTCTACTTCCCCTGCACCGTGATCAACATAATTCACCTAGAGCATTCCAGGCATGTAAAACCGTGCCATAATAGTACGGTGAATAATACCGTGTCGAACTTACACTATAAGTGTATATTGCAACAATTGATTTTGTGCCTTCCTAAAATTTGAGTCATATTCTAGTGCTAATATTTTGCATTTGCCTAGGAAACGCTGATACTTTGTTTTAATTCTTAGTATTGTTGCCTCTAAGAACTGTCATCAGCCTTCAACACCATAAAACATAATTACCGTTATTTAGTAGTAATCATGTTGTATTTATAAGCACTTATAATTACTTTTTGTTCACTGATTTCTCTAAGTATGTAGTTAAAGAAGCTTTGCTGGCAAGGGTAGATGTTGATTGAAAGTATAAAATTATATGCTGAATCAACCTTAATGACAACTATCTAGCTAGATCCCAAAATTCCCCTGTCCATTTTTTATAAATTGTTAATGGATATGCAGAAACCAAGCTATCCTGATTGATAGCCTATGAATAGGAGTCAGAAGTGGGAATACTCAGGGGATATCTGTTGCCATCGGGGTGAGAGCCTCGCCGAGCGTGGTTGGAAAAATGAAAAATTCACCCATTGTTTCCCCTCTATTGCTTTTAACTCTTTTTGGTGCATAAATTTTGGTGGTTGACTCTACACTCTAGCTTGTGAAAAGCAGATTTTGTCTGAGAGCAACTTATTTGAGATGGTAAATTTCAGTTTTACATAGGGATACTAAAAAATAATGGTTCAAGAACGCACGTTACCTACATTTAATGCTGCCACTACTCAGATCACCAAAGCAGAAGGGTTGCGGTTGTATGAAGACATGGTATTAGGGCGCTTATTTGAAGACAAGTGCGCTGAAATGTACTACAGGGGCAAAATGTTTGGCTTTGTCCACCTATACAACGGGCAAGAAGCCGTTTCTACTGGTGTTATCCAAGCGATGCGACCAGGTGAAGATTTTGTTTCCAGCACCTACCGCGACCACGTTCATGCTCTCAGTGCTGGTGTCCCAGCTAGAGAAGTCATGGCAGAATTATTTGGCAAAGCCACAGGTTGCAGCAAAGGGCGCGGTGGTTCCATGCACATGTTTTCTGCGGAGCATGGCTTACTAGGTGGTTATGCTTTTGTGGCTGAAGGTATTCCTGTGGCAGCCGGAGCAGCTTTCACAAGCAAATACCGCCGCGAAGTCATGGGAGACAAAAATGCTGACCAAGTAACAGCTTGCTTTTTTGGTGATGGTGCTGCTAACAACGGTCAGTTTTTCGAGACATTGAATATGGCATCTCTATGGAAATTGCCAATTATTTTCGTAGTAGAAAATAATAAATGGGCAATTGGTATGTCCCACGAACGGGCAACTTCCCAGCCAGAGATTTACAAAAAAGCCAGCGTGTTTAACATGGTAGGCGTGGAAGTAGACGGTATGGACGTGTTAGCGGTGCGAGCCGTCGCTCAAGCAGCTGTAGCCCGCGCCCGTGCAGGTGAAGGTCCCACATTAATTGAAGCCTTGACTTACCGTTTTCGGGGTCACTCCTTGGCAGACCCAGATGAAATGCGCAGCAAAGCCGAGAAAGAATTTTGGTTTTCCCGCGACCCAATTAAGAAATTTGCCGCTTATTTAGTTGAGCAAAACTTAGCAGATGAGGCAGAACTCAAAGCCATTGATCGTAAAATTCAGGAAGTAATCGACGATGCCGTTAAGTTCGCCGAAAGTAGTCCCGAACCAGACCCTAGTGAGTTGTATCGTTTCGTGTTCGCAGAAGACGAGTAAAGAGTGCTGAGTGTTGAGTATTCAGGATTCAGCACTTTACACTTCCCCCTAAATTAAGGACTAAAACTTGTGTTTACTATTGCCATTGAACAGCAACAATACAAAACTTACATCCTTGCAGATGAAAGTGCTGGCTCTCAAATCGAAGTAGTACCAGAAAGAGGCGGCATCATCACCCGTTGGCGTATCCAGGGGCAAGAAATTTTTTATCTGGATACTGAACGCTTTACTCATCCTGATTTAAGCGTCAGAGGTGGCAATCCGATTTTATTTCCTATTTGTGGCAATTTACCGGATAATTCTTACACCTATAATGGGCAGCAGTACACTCTTAAACAACATGGCTTTGCCCGTGATTTACCCTGGGAAGTAACTGAGCAACAAACGCAAGATCAAGCTAGCCTGACTCTTGTACTCAATAGCAACGAACAAACCAAGGCAGTTTATCCTTTTGATTTTCAATTAATTTTCACCTACAAACTGCAAGGCAACACTCTAGAAATTCAGCAACAGTATAAAAATCTCTCATCCACACCTTTGCCATTTTCTGCCGGGTTTCATCCTTACTTTTTGACTGGTGATGGTAAAACTCAGCTAGAGTTTAAAATTCCCTCCCAGCAGTATCTAGACCAAAAATCCAAGGAAATTTACTCATTTAATGGTAATTTTGATTTCAACCGCGATGAAATCGATATTGCTTTTGGTGATTTGACTAGTCAATCTGCTACGGTGATAGACCATAGCCGTAAGCTAGAACTTACCCTAGATTACGATCAGATTTATTCTAAACTGGTATTTTGGACACTCAAAGACAAAGACTTCTACTGTTTGGAACCGTGGACTGCCCCCCGCAACTCTCTCAACACTGGCGAAAACCTGACTGTGTTAGCTCCTAAGGCTAGCTGCACGACATTTGTCAGATTAACAGCAAATTTTTTTTAAAGCCTTTTACAAATCTATAGATGTTTATGCTATTATAGCAAAGTTGCGAAATGCAACTGAAGGGTCGCTAACTCAACGGTAGAGTACTCGGCTTTTAACCGATTAGTTCCGGGTTCGAATCCCGGGCGACCCATATTTATCTCAAAAATTACAAGAAATCTGAGTCATTAGTGACCAAGAGATAATTGGGGGTTTGTTTATGTTTGACAGCGAGGAGTCACCATTCCCTTATAATCAGGCTTAAAGGCGTAAAGTTTTTCAACATAAACACCCGTCACTAGTTATAATTTCCTATAAGTTGAAAAAAGTCTTAAGATTAGCGTAACAATTACATTAGCGTAACAATTACGCTTCTCTCACACCGACTAGCTGAAAAATACATTAGGAGGACTATCTATGGCGCTCGTACCAATGCGGCTGCTTCTGGATCACGCGGCTGAAAACGGTTACGGCATTCCAGCTTTTAACGTCAACAACTTGGAGCAGATTCAGGCAATTCTGAAGGCGGCAGCAGAGACAGATAGCCCCGTAATTTTACAAGCTTCTCGTGGCGCTCGTGCTTATGCAGGTGAAAACTTTTTGCGCCACTTGATTTTGGCGGCAGCAGAAACCTATCCTCAGATTCCCATTGTCATGCACCAAGATCATGGTAATGCGCCTGCCACTTGCTACTCAGCAATTAAGAATGGCTTTACCAGCGTGATGATGGATGGTTCGCTGGAAGCTGATGCTAAGACCCCCGCTAGCTACGAGTACAATGTCAATGTTACCCGTGAAGTGGTAAACGTAGCTCATTCCTTGGGCGTTAGCGTCGAAGGTGAACTTGGTTGCTTGGGTTCTCTAGAAACTGGTGCTGGTGAAGCTGAAGATGGTCATGGATTTGAAGGTACTCTTGATCGCGATCAGCTGCTAACTGACCCCGACCAAGCTGTGGACTTCGTGGAGCAAACTCAAGTAGATGCTTTGGCAGTTGCCATCGGTACCAGCCATGGTGCTTACAAGTTTACCCGCAAGCCGACTGGGGAAATTTTGGCAATCAGCCGCATTGAAGAAATTCACCGCCGTCTGCCTAACACCCACTTGGTAATGCACGGTTCCTCTTCTGTGCCAGAAGACTTACTTGCACTAATTAACCAGTATGGTGGTGCAATTCCTGAAACGTACGGTGTACCTGTAGAAGAAATCCAAAAAGGCATCAAGTGCGGTGTGCGTAAGGTGAACATCGACACTGATAACCGTCTGGCTATTACCGCAGCTGTGCGTGAAGCTTTGGCAGCAAATCCCAAGGAATTTGACCCCCGTCACTTCCTCAAGCCTTCGATTAAATATATGCAGAAGGTTTGTGCTGACCGTTATGAACAGTTTGGCACTGCTGGCAATGCTAGCAAGATTAAGCAGGTTTCTCTGGAAGATTTTGCCGCTAAGTATGCCAAGGGCGAACTCAAAGTTGTGACTAAGGCATCTGCTACAGTTTAATTTCGCCAAAAATTAAATAGGAGCACAGCACTGCTATGCTCCTTTAATTCATCATTGGCTGTGACTACAACCATAGTCTGTTAATCTGGTCTGAAGACCAGAGGCACTGTGTGAGATGGTCATGGCATTAATGTTACTAAATTAGCGATCGCCAGTGACACCAAAAGTTCCACCTTCAGCACTTAGCACAATTTCTCCTGAAAGAGAAAGTAAGGTGAAATAGTTCACTACTAAAAGTTTTGATATTGGTATCGATCAACCGGGAAACTGCAAGTTCACCCGGTTTTTGCTTCATGGCTGATTGACTGATGAATCACAGAGGAAAATTAGAAGGGAGAGCCGTTCAGGAGGATCAAGGGTGAATTTCGTCGAACTGACGTAATTTTTCAGTCTTGAAACATAGTTGAGGATTAACCTGTCAGGGTTAAGTGTATTCTAGTTAACAGTTAACCTCAGTCCACCTATCTGTATCATGCTCGGCAGATTACTAGACCAGCGTTACCAAGTAGTCGAACCATTAGGTAAAGGCGGATTTGGTCATACTTATATAGCCCTAGATACTCGCCGTCCTGGGAACCCTACTTGCGTCGTCAAACATCTTAAACCTGTTACTAGCGATCCCGAATTTTTGCCAACAGCTAGACGCTTATTTAATAGGGAAGCCGAAACATTAGAAAAGCTAGGCAACCATGACCAAATTCCCCGGCTCTTAGCTTACTTTGAGGAAAACGAAGAATTTTACTTGGTGCAGGAGTTAATTGTTGGACATCCACTGTCGTCAGAAATGCCACCAGGGGCAAAGTGGAGTGAAGAACAGGTGATTACACTACTGCAAGAAGTCTTACCCATCCTCGAATTTATTCACAGTAATCAGGTAATCCATCGCGATCTTAAACCCGACAATTTAATCCGTCGCTCAGACAACAAAATAGTCTTGGTAGACTTTGGGGCTGTTAAGCAAGTCAAAAGTTACTCCATCATGACTCCAGAACAACTCAAAAGTGAGACGATCGCTATTGGTACTCCAGGTTATATGCCGAGTGAGCAAGGACAAGGCAGACCACGTCCTTGCAGTGATATTTATGCTCTGGGAATGATTGCGATCCAAACTCTGACGGGTTTGAGTCCCATACAGTTGGGAGAGGATTCTGTCAGTGGGGAAATAGTCTGGCAGCATCATACCGAAGTTAGCGACCAATTGGCAGCTATTTTAAATAAAATGGTGCGGCATTACTTTAAATACCGCTACCAGTCAGCTAAAGACGCACTGCAAGCACTCGCCTCGATTACCCATGCCAATACACCAACAGCTGTTGCAGCCGTCATGAATCAAATGGTAGGTCAATATTTGACAGATGGCTACATGTCTGCAACCAAAGCGATGCACTACATCCAGGAACTGGCAAAGCCCTGTTACATCCCGCCAGATCATGCAAATTACTCGTGGTCTATACAGCCATTAACCTCAACAACCAAGGTGATGCAATATCTTCAGGAGTTGACCAAGCCTTGCTATATCCCACCAGATAACGAAACTACGCCATTAGTTACCTCAAGTACTGCCGCCAATCCATCTACATTAATCAACAATTATCGGCTGAATTTACACTCTATTCGTCAGTCTCCACGATTGTTAATTGGGGCAGGCGCGGCGATTATTTTAGTTACCCTCAGCATCATGTCTGCTAATCAATCACCACAAACCTCACTAGAGGAGCCTGCTCAACAGAAAGTTCAGCAAGTAGCAAGTAATAAGAATGCATCTGCACAAAAACACAGTTGTCGGGTTGTTGCTAGCTCATCAAACTTACGCTCTTTCGCCGGGTCTGGACGCAGACGCCAGAAAACAGGCAAGGTGATTAAAGCAGGTACTATGGTGACAGTGACAGGAAGAGAAGAAGCTGGTTGGATAGAAATTAGTGAACCAGCGCCGGGTTGGATTTGGAAGAACCGGACAAAGAACTCTTGTCCTACCAACAAATAGCAAAACTTCCACAATAACTGATAGTTAAAATTTTACAAGAATTCAATATCAAATCTCAAAGAGGATTTATATTACAGCAATTACTGGGATAGTCAAGTACACAAATTTCCGTTATATTCCCGTAAGTATTCATTGGTAAAGATTATTTATGAGAAGTATTTGGAAAAAGCTCAAGGTAGTTGCTGGTCAAAGTTGTGCGCTTGCCATCGGTATCATTCTCACCCAGTTTTGTGGAGCAAATTCGTCTGCACAAGCGGCAGATACGGTTGTAGTGCGTTTTGGTCTGTTTGCAGAATCTATCTCCCTGGCTGAGTTGCAAAAAGCTGCGGAAACTGGAGAATTTCCTAGGGGTTTAGAACTTTACACCAAGGGATTATCTGAAGAACAACGCCGCTTCTTTTTAGGAGCATTGAGGATGAGAGTACCTGTAAATGTTGTGACTCTCAGTAGGTTACTCAATACCCAAGTTGGGACAACGATTCTCAGCAACCTTTCTGAGGCCTTAGTCCGCAAAGATCAGGCTGGAGTACAAGCATTGAGAGCCGCATTTGTCTTAGGAGCCAGTGAACCGCAGGGTCTTTCTCTACTCAATTTTATTGCTGCCTATCCCAGTCAACGCCTGGAAATTAATTTACCCAAGGCTTTACAGGTTGCAGGAAGTTTAAATACGGCCTTTTGGCGCACTCAACAGTTTATGTTGGCGATCGCCCCCCAACTCGACCCCAGAACACCGCAAATTTCTTTACCTTTTGACCCTACCCAACCAGGAATAGGTCAAGTACAAGTACTCAACTTTAATTGGAATGACCAAAAACGCGATCGGGACATTCCTGTTGATCTTTACTGGTCAACTGCTGCAACTGCTGAAAAACCTGTCATTGTCTTAAGTCACGGTTTGGGGTCTGTGCGTACTGATTTGCTCTACCTCGCAGAACATTTAGCATCTCACGGTTATGTAATTGCGGCTTTAGAACATCCTGGTAGTAATGAGACAAATACTAATTTAGCAGCACAAGGTACAACCAGGCTTTTAAAGCCTCAGGAGTTTTTGGAGCGTCCTCGAGATGTGAGTTTTGTCCTCGATGAACTAGAAAAGCTGAACCAAACAGCTAATCACCCACTACAAGGAAAGCTGGCGACCAATCACGTGATGATCATTGGCTATTCTTTTGGTGGTAGTACAGCTTTAGTGTCTGCTGGAGCCGAGTTACAACCGACATTTCTTAAACAACGGTGTCAGGGTAATTTGGCTAGCTTGAGTCTGGGAGAAACTATCCAGTGCGTTGCTCAAGAATTGCCAGAAACAAGTTACCAACTGCGAGATGACAGAATCAAGCAGGCGATCGCGCTCAATCCCACAACTTCTCTGATGTTTGGTCAAACTGGCTTAACTAAAGTACAAGTACCTACCTTAGTATTAGCTAGTTCCGCAGATAAAATCACCCCAGCCTTGACTGAACAAATTGTAGGATTTAATCAAATTCCATCTCCCAAATGGCTGGCTGGTGTAGTTGGGGGTACTCATTTAAGTGTGAAAGACCCCAGTACTACTTTGGATCAAGTAGGAAGACCAAATACACCTTTTAGTGGCGGTGAAGTTGTTGGTGAACAAGCAGCAGATATTCGCAAATTCGTTAAAGCTATAGTTTTGGCAATGGCTGCGCAGCTGACTCCAGAAGCTGAAAAATATGCTGTATTTCTGACATCAGATTATGCTCAAGTAGCTTCGACACCTAAGTTTCCATTTCGCTTAGTGACGGAGATTCCTTCTGTTGCCATCCCAATTGTGAAAGAGTTTGAGAGTAACTAAGATACCTCTAATGACCTACTAGTGCAATTAGGCAGAAGCAATGCGATATTATATGAGATTAATTATCAATAAAATCTTAGCTGTGTAGCGTGCGTTGCTCAGTACGACAACGCACCATCTATCTCCATGTGTCACAGCAAAAATATTTATTTTCGTGGTCTTTCTTTTATTGACCTCGTGCCGTAACACAAGATAATAAAACATAAAGAAAATTCATGCCGCATTTTGTCTTCTCTCGTTGATTTTTTTAAATAGCTTTTGCCACCATTTAAAAAAGGAAATCAATAAAAAGAGAGTACAAAATAATCTTGAATTTATTTAAATAAATAATACCTAATTTTAGATAAATTTATACATAAAAACATCGGTATTTTATGTAGATTTATGTGAATAATTAGCCAAAATTGAGGGAAAATAACTCGTAATAAAATAAATAATAATTTGCGAGCAATTAGACCTGTAAAGATTGCTAAATCATCACTATACCGTTTTAACCTTCGTGTAACTCCATCATAGGAAGTCTTTGGATAAGCTCTTGAATTACATCCTGTGTAGCTTTACCTGTTTGGCTACAATACTGCTCAAGTAGCTGTGCTTCATCTAATGCTAAGTCTATAGTAATTTGTTCGTCTACCCATTGTTTACTAGAAGAGTCAGAACTGGAAATTTTACGCATTGAAACCTCATTCATTTTTTTCATTTGCATGAACATGATTAATATTCTCCAACATGCATCATTTTTGCAAGTGAAAATCTAGATTTTAAGATTGAACTTAAGCTTTTTAAGCCAGCTTAAACAAGCTAATGCGGTAAAGCTAAAAGCTAACTTGTAGAACCTAGGTTTTTAGGCAAGTTTTAATTTTTCACGAGCAGTCCTCAAACCACGAAACAACGTGTTTGTTTACAAAACTATTCTCAATAATCAGAAATTAATAAGCCATATATTATATTATGATTGCATTTCTTGAAAGATTAAATTTTAATTAAGTTTATTTAACTGGATGATTTAATTTGAACGTTGAATTTAAGGCTATAAAGTCCAATACATCTGAAAAAGTGGGAATTACACAAAATTATCTCACTAGCAATCTATCCGCACCTAAAATTTTTAGTAGCAGAAGTAGTTGCCAAGATGGCAAAAATATGTGATTGTAAAAAAAGTCATAAGTTAATGATTCTCAACTGATACTGAATTGGCATAGATTGTGCCTGGCAAAGAAGTAATGGAAACTGCTGACAGTACTTAGATACATTGAGGCTAATCCCGTGGAAAACAGTGATTCCTTTGCCCAAAAGATGATTGATATTGATGAAGATGCGTTAACTAAAACGCGCAAACTTTTAGACCAAGCAATAGTACAGGCCTACTATGCAGTAAAATCAGATCGCAGACCACCAGATAGAACTTATACACGTTGGGTGTGGCGACTGGCAGGTGCTTACCATTTAAGCTGCCATACTTCAAGACTGATGGAGAAAGCAGCCGAAAACTTCTCGGCTTTGGGGCGCGAGAATTTGGCACAGTGGGCTGCACAGAAAGCTAGAGAGGAGGCAGGTCACGAACAAATTGCTCTGCTTGATATTCAGTCAATGGGGTATGATGCTGAAGCTGTAGTGCAAGCACTCATTCCATCTACGACCAAGCATTATGTAAATTACTTTACCCAAGTAGTGGAAGCAGCCAATCCAATTGGTTGTATTGGACTTTGTTATGCGACTGAACGCTTAGGGACATTTGTAGGTAAGGAGTATATCCAGAAGGTAGAGGCATTGCTATCACCAGGAATCAATGCCACGCGGTGGCTGCGTTTACATAGCAGTCTTGGCTCTGAAGTGAATCATGTAGATGACATAATTAGGGTCGTTGCACAGCTTAATCGCGAGGAGTGCATCCGTGTAGCGAGAGCCTGTTATGAAACTGCTCTTTTGCGCTTTATGCCACCCAAAGGAGACTACATATCAGATGAAGAACTCCAGGGGATATTGAACCCACTAAAACTATCTACACCTCTGCAAGCGAAATCTGCATGTTAGCCGCTAACATAAAAAATGAATGATTTTAGACAACTAGTCTAAGCGATCACTCAGATGTGCCTTACTTGAAATAACTTTAAGGAGAATCAAACAATGATCACAGTAAATAACACAATCGAGCAAAATTCTTTAAAGATGGAGCTTTCCCAGAACTTTCTTAAAACTAGTTTTGCTAGTTTTGAAACCAGTTTTGATACCTTGAATGATATCGAAACAGATGATTTAGAAAAAATTATGGCCACTGAATTCGCGCAAGGATTACCCAGTGATACCGAAGTTGATGGTTTTTAAATTCAGCTGATCTACTATATCAGTAGTTTGAACTTAAACCGTCAATTCCCCTAATTGTCTAGCCCCTGTGGATTAAGGAGTCAAAGCGCCTGTAATACCAGTTAGCCTTAACCTCCTGTAATGCCTAGACAGTTAGGGGTTTAACATTGAATAGAGCGGAGAAAGCCTTATGCTTATTAACCTAATTTATGTCAGACAAGATTGATAACAGGGGACAAAGAATAGACTTGAAAGTCCTTTGTTATACAGGTTTTGTGATTAGTTTATGTTCTAAGCTACTTGGCAACTGCCATAAATTAGGCTAGGTCAGTTATTTATTACTAGTATATGCTCCCAAAACTTTCAGCGTGGCGATAGTCGCTGTAGTTAAACCTGTAATTCCTATAATATTCATCCCTTCATATAGTTTCTCAGCTTTCAAAATTTTCAAGCAATTACCTGTTGCTACATCCCACAATCGAATTGTCTCATCATCACCACCACTAGCCAGAATCTGATTATCAGGACTAAAAACGACTGACCAAAGCCTGCCCGTATGTCCTTGCAATGTCATGAGAGATTTACCCGTACTAACTTCCCACAAATTGACTTTATTATCTTGACTGCAACTAGCTAGTACCTGGCTATTTGGACTAAATGCAATCGATTTTAACCAACCTGTACTTGCTTGCAAAATTTTACAGCATTTACAAGTTCTGACATGCCATAACTTAATCATTCCATCATAACTGCTACTTACGAGTAGTTCACCATTTGGGCTGAAAGTAACAGATGTAACCCAAGCTGTATGACCCTCTAGGGTTCTTTTACACTCGCCCGTTCTGACATCCCATAATTTGATTGTCTGATCTAAAGAACTACTGGCTAGCATTGTTCCTTGAAGACTAAAAGCAACTGACCACACCGCAGCACGATGACCCTGAAATGTTTTCAGGCATTGCCCTGTGTTAACATCCCACAATCTTAAGGTTTGATCGTCACTACTAGTTGCTAGTTTTTGCCCATCTGGACTAAAGGCAACTGACCACACAGCAGCATGATGACCCTGGAATGTTTTCAGACATTGCCCTGTGCTGACATCCCATAATCTGATCGAAGAGTCATGACTACCACTTACCAGGGTGTACCCATCTGGACTGAAATCAACTGAACGAACAGCAGCATGATGGCCCTGGAATGTTTTCAGGTATTCCCCTGTACTAACATCCCATAATCTGATCGAAGAGTCATGACTACCACTGGCTAACGTCTGCCCATCAGGATTGAAAGCGACTGAGAGTACTTGATTAGTATATCCCTGCAAGGTTTTAAGGCATTGACCTGTGCTAACACACCACAATCTTACAGTTTGGTCATAACTACCACTGACTAAAAAATTTCCCTGCTTACTGAAAGCTACCGAAAATATCCAACCGGAATGTCCTTGGAAAGTTTTGAGGCATTCACCAGTACTAACATCCCATAACTTTACTGTCTGGTCAAAACTGCCACTCGCTATAAAGTCACCTTGAGGATTAAAGGTAACTGAATAAACTTCATTGGCATGTCCTTGAAAAGTTGTCAGGCATTCACCTGTGTTAATATTCCATAACTTTACTGTCTGGTCTTCACTACCACTTGCCAGCATCTTACCATCAGGACTGACAGTAATTGACCGTATGCCATCACAATGTCCTTGAAAGGTTTTAAGACATTCACCTGTGTTAATATTCCATAATTTCACTGTCTGGTCATCACTACCACTTACTAGCGTTTTCCCATCTTTACCAAAGGCAATTGAAAGTACCCAACTTGCGTGTCCTGAGAAAGTTTGCAGTGATTTACCAGTGTGAGTATCCCATAGCTTGACTGTTTTGTCATCACTGCCACTAGCTAGTGTGTCACCATCCGGGCTAAAAGCAACTGACCAAACTTCATGCTCATGTTCACACAAAGTTTGAAGGCATTCACCAGTCATGACATCCCATAACTTTACAGTATGGTCAGTGCTACCACTAGCAATAATGCTGGTATCAGAATTAAATGCCAGTGATAAAACCCAGTTAGTATGTCCCTTACAGGTGAGAAGTTGTTTCCAATCTGAAACTTGGTACAAACGAATCTCACCATTGGTATCACCTATAGCCAAAAATTTGCCATCAGGGCTAAAGGCTACCGACAAAATACCACCGAAGGTTTCAGCAAAAACAGATTTGGCTAAATTAGCGTTTTGGAAATTTACATTGTGCAATTTCACGTTTTGTAGGTCTGCTTGCCAAATAGTTAGATTAGAAAAATTATAGCCCTTTAAATCTATCTGTAGTTGACAAAGCAAATTGAGAAGATTTCCACCCGTGTACCCTGGTTCAAGAGGTGATTCGTTTTGCAACTTAGCTAAAATTGAAGTTATTCGTTTTTCTATACCTCTTTTGCTTTTAAATATGACAAGCAGAGCATTGATAAGTGGTTGAATAATCAGGCGTATCTGAGCTTCTTTCACGTAATCTTTTGCGGTCGCTTTCATCAGGACGTAGCTTCTCAAAAAATCGATATTCTCCGTGACAATTTCTTGACAAACCTGCTCTATCAATGCCTGAGTTATATACTCCATAACTACAGGTTGTAAAGTGAAAGTTGCTATACTTCTTTCAACTAGCGTAAGCGTAGCCTTTTCGATTAGCGATCGCCTCACTAAAGATTCTAGAGACTCCAGTAATTTTTGTGTTGGTCTTGGTAATACGATGTCTTGTCGTAACTCAGATAAAGTAACTGATTCACGATTAATTGCTAGCCAATAAATTATTTCCTTCTCTAAATCTGACAAGCGTTCAAACTGCTGATCTAAAATATCGTGAATGTCTCCAAATACAGATGTATTTTGGGCCAAAAATTCAGTTACATTACCATCAAATATATCTTGAATGGTTGTGGCAACTATCTTCAAAGCTAATGGATTACCTGCATAACGTTCAATCATGATTTTCCATTCATTTTCTGTTGCAGATAACCCTTTAATTTTCAATATTTCTTGTCCCTCCAGCACACTCAATCCACTCAATGATAATGAGCGAACAGGTAGTCTTTTTCCTTCCAACAATGCTATTTCTTGAGGTTTTTCTCGGCTAGTCAGAACCAAGCAGCTTGTGTGAGATGCTTCTCCTAGCTGTTTAAAAAGCTCACCATATCCTTCATATCCTTCTCGATATTGTCCAGCTCTACTACCACTGCGGAGAATTGACTCTATATTATCAAGTATTATTAAACAGCGCGTATTTTGTAAGTAATAGATTAATCGTGATATTTTATCACCTAAATTTTCTGATAAGTTGTTTTCTGCTTCCTGATCATCAGATAGAACTTGTATCAGGTTAGTAATAATAGATTTAACGGGTGGGGCTTCTCGTAGCGATCGCCAAATTATGTATTCAAAATCTGACTGAATTTGCTGGGAAATCTTCACAGATAAAGCAGTTTTACCAATACCACCCATTCCTAATAGTGCTACTAATTGACAGCGTTCATCAAGAATCCATTGCTCTAAAGTAGCGAGTTCGTCTGTACGTCCATAAAAAATTAATGGATCGGTAGCATTTCCCCAATCTATCCGAGTATTTGAGTTTAAATAATCACTTTTATCTATTTGTGAATTAAAAACTAAAAATAACTTGTCAAGAGTTTTTTTGTCTACGCCTCCTTCCCGATTGAGTACTTTTGAGATTGTACTAGAATATAATCCAGTAAGTGTACTCATTTCTTCCAGCGTATAGCTATTTCCATAATTTTCTTTTGCTTCTAATTTACGCTTAGCTTCTTGAAGTTTTTGTAACCCTCTTGTAGTAAGTGTAACGCCGCGTTTGCGTTTCAAATTATTTAAAGGCATATATTTAAAGATAAATAACTTACTCTTGATTTTAGGTAGTTTTGCAAAAATAACAGTTTTAAATCATTTGTGAAATTAGAGAAATTGGGTTTCTAGCCTAGACTACCCGGAGAACAATTTATCAATCAACTAGATGTCTGATTTTTATCGGTTTTTACCAATCCAATAAAATTGCAAGTATGCAAATGCTTACATTTAATTAGTCTTGTTTTTATTCTTATGATGTTTACTATATTAAAACAGTTGTATAATGTTTATCGCCCAACAATCAGAGACAGTTACTGAAATCAATAAACACCAGTACTGCACTCTTTTAAATAACTTGTTGTTTCGCAAGCATCAATAAGCTGACGACCAACTGAAAACATAGACGATTTCGTTTAACATGCTTGCAAATCTTAGTTAATGCATATCTTTGGATATTGCAGAGTATCATATTTTTATTCTGTAAGGCTAAAACAAGTGCAGAAACAGCGCACGTATAATTACTTCTTCTAATCTGTATAATTTTTAATAGGCTCGTGTCCGTAAAATAAACAAAGATGCTGCTTGGACACGAGCAATCCCAATTTTATGCAGATATCAGTGCAGCATTCAACAAACGTGCTTATTTTTCATTATTTGGCTTTACTCATTAGTACAATTTTGAAACTTATTCTTCTAGGTAACTACGTTTTAGTCAGACTATTGATTTTTGACTACCAATAAACATGAGTTTGTTGAGAGGAATCCAAAATACCAGAGACTTCTTCCTTTTCAACATTTTCGGACTTTTCAATATTTTCTTCAGCCTTTTCAAGTTTTTCAACCTCAAGAGAGCGGAGTAATTCCCGAATAACATCGGTTGCTGGCCTTCCTGTCATTGCACAGTAGCGTTCTAGTTTTTCTCTTTCTCCTGAGGTGAGATTGACTGTGAGTCTTTTAACAGCCCATTTTTTATTCATGTTTTACTTTTATCCATAATATATCATTTCCGTAGAGGAAATTATACCTCCGTTTAAAAGCCTGTCCTAACTTGAGTTTGAGCCTATTTACAGTGAATAAATCTGAATTTCGAGATATATGGCTATAATTTGCATACTCAAGCGTTATTTCTAGTTTCTACACTACTTTATGTGCTTTTTTCTATACCATGTATCAAATCCTCTTACTCTTCCATTGCAGGTTTACCATAAATTATTACTATATTAGAGTTTAAACTAAATAATATATTACTCACTCAGTCACAAGCTGCGCAAAAGTTTGTGATTTGATAATCGAGAAATTTTTCAGATATCTCAATCATAATTAATATTGGCTATTGGCTAATACTTCTATTGAGTCCACATATCACATCAAATTTGGAATTTTGATTAACGTTGTTTTGACAACTCCAAAGTTAAATTAAGCAACACGACGACCTTGACAAATAGTTGAAATTAGACATGGCACCATGCCATCATCATGAACGGTGACAAAATCTGCCCGTTTACCAACTTCTAAACTACCTCTGTCATGGAACAGGTTAATGGTTGTGGCTGGATTACTAATAAATAATTGCATGGCTTCGTAAATAGGCTTACCAGTTTTGTGGGCAATGATAAACATGGATTGCAGCAGGCGGTAGTAGCGCATAGTAATGATTTAGCTTCTTAAATTAGCATTGTAGTGATGAACAAAATACCAAATTGCACCAATATGGTTGTCGAGCATTTTAGAGAATGACAATGTTTTACGAACTAGCCGTCCAACTCGTTG
>JAESGC010000081.1_pt1 | contig 25953 bp, 18 predicted proteins | sample 9266221 | NCBI WGS metagenome assembly JAESGC01 (sample SAMN14515568, study PRJNA621660) | algae metagenome | isolation source: Trichormus sp. ATA11-4-KO1 and co-occurring heterotrophs from soil, at the... | place: Chile: Atacama Desert, Tarapaca Region | collected 2009-05-22 | reverse complement strand
CACTGGTCAAACTATTTATCAAATCAAGCATAACTTGCTTTCTAATTATTTAATTCAGCAACTAAAACGTCCAAGTATTCTTATGTGCTTGGTTTGATTTGAATTGTCACCAGGTAAGGCGCAGCCCTGCCCCCTATTTGTGCCAGTTGCGTAAGTCCTGTAGGTGAAACTACATCTATTACTGTATTTTTATCTGGTGCTGGTAATGCTTTACGGTCTACTTTACCGTTAGGAGTCAAGGGTAGTGCATCGAGGGTTACAAATGCACTAGGAAGCATATAATTCGGTAATTTCTGTTTGAGTTCAGAGTGCAGTTGCTGAGTATCAAGTGTATCAGTGTTAGCAACTACATAAGCTACTAATCGCTTGTTACCAGGATTATCTTCTCTGGCAATGACTATTGCTTGTTTTACCTGGGGATAAGTATTGAGAATAGACTCAATTTCTCCTAGTTCAATTCGGAAACCGCGAATTTTAACTTGGTTATCAATGCGCCCAATAAATTCAATATTGCCATCCTTTAAGTAACGCGCCAAATCGCCTGTTTTATACAATTTGGAATCACCAAATTGATTTTTAATAAACTTTTCTTTGGTTAATTCAGGACGGTTGAGATAACCTCTAGCAACACCAGCACCAGCAATGTATAATTCACCAACAACACCAACAGGTACTGGTTGCAGATTCCGATCAAGAATATAAACTTGAGTATTGTCGATAGGACAACCGATGGGTATACCACCAGTTTGATTGTTTAGCTTTCTCAAGTCTGGTTCATAAATTGTGGCTGTAATTGTGGCTTCGGTGGGGCCGTAAGCATTGAGTATTTTGATACGATTACCAATGTGTTTTTGCCAAATAGCTAGTCGTTCCCATCTAACTTGTTCGCTACCTACAACCACCAAGCGTAAACACCTTGGTAAAAAGTCTGGGGATTGAGCTAAATCTAAGACCCATTCATGCCAAAATGTTGCGGGTAAATTTAATACGGTCAAACCTTGAGTGTTGATAAATTCTACAAAGTCTGCAAAAGAAGCAAACATTTGTTGGGGGCGTAATACTACTGTTGCACCACTTAACCAAGAAGGGAAGATTTCTTCGAGCGCAACATCAAAACTGAAAGCGGCAAATTGCAGGACTTTATCTTGGGATGTGAGGTGAAATTTTCGAGTGATCGCGCTACTATGATTTACTAAATTCTGATGTGTAACTAACACTCCTTTGGGCTTGCCTGTAGAACCAGAAGTGTAAATTATATAACCAAGGTTGCTGGGCTGCACATCAGACTGAAGATTTGCTTGACTATAACTAGAAATTGCTTCCCATTGTGTATCTAAACAGATAACTTTGGCTCCATATGTAGGCAATTGTGCCAGCAAATTCTCAGTCGTTAATAAAACTGACACACGAGAATCAGACAAAATATAATCCAAGCGTTCTTGGGGATAACTAGGGTCAAGCGGTACATAAGCACCACCAGCTTTGAGAATACCTAACATTCCCACCATCATTTCCCAAGAAGATTCAATGCAAATTCCTACTAATACTTCTGGTTTCACTCCCAGTGTTTGCAGATAATTCGCTAGTTGGTTAGCACGGTGATTTAATTCTCGGTAAGTAAGTTTTTGCTCTCCAGATACAACAGCAACCGCATCCGGTGTTTTTTCTACTTGCTCCGCAAATAATTCATGAATGCACTTATTTTGAGGATATTCTTTGTTAGTTTTGTTAAATTCTACCAATAATTGATGGCGTTGAGATTCGTTTAATAGGGGGATAGTAGCTAGCAACTGATCAGGATTAGTTACAGTTTTTTCCAAAAATATTTGGAAAATTTCTAGTATGCCATTAATAGTGCTGGCATCAAATAAGTCAGTATTGTAATCACAATCTAAAATCAATTCACCGTCTATCTCACTGACATTAAGACAAATATCATGATCCAAAAAACTAACAGGTTGAGATAATAAACTTGTCTCAACTCCAAACATCTGCGGCACAGCTAAAGGTCGGTTTAAGTTGAATACTGCTGTGACTAGAGGTGATAAACTTTTATTTTCGGTTGTTTTCAGTGTTTCAATTAACCTAGCAAAAGGATAATCTTGATGTTCGTAAGCATTTAACAATTCAGTTTTAGTAATTTGCAAATGCTGTAAAAATGTCACATTTTCATCAATGTAACTTCTAATTGGTAATAAGTGAGAACAATAACCTACAAGTTCTTCACTCCCTTTAAATCTTCCAGAGGCCGGAACGCCAACTACAATATCTTCTTGACCTGTTAATCTGTGCAGTAAAGTAGTGTATAAAGATAAAAGAGTCATCAACAAAGTACAACTATTTTCTTGACTAAATTTCTTGACTTGACGGAATAAATTAGCATCAAGCTGAATAGTTATTCTGCTACCTTTATAAGTCTTTATGGGTGGATGAGGACGGTCTGTCGGTAAGTCTAAAATAGGAACTGTAGCTGAAAATCGTTCTAACCAATAGGATTCATGCAGTTTCATTTCTGGTGTGTTACTTTGCTGCTCTTGCCACTCAATGTATTCTCTTAATTGCATAGGTGGTTTGAGTCTGGTGTCAAAGTTCTGACATTATAAGCCAGCGAACCATTATCTTCCATTTGTGCCAAAACCCAAAGTTGTTTTTGAGCTTCGGAAAGAGGAACTATAGTTTCTTCCTCTGATATTTTTTGTGTAAGATTAACTGGTATTGAAGCTGTTAAATTAGCTGATGAAGATTGATTTTGACTGATGTAATTAGCCAAAGCATCAAGAGTTGTTAAATCTTCAAACAATTGGCGTAGTTCAATATTAATCCCAAACAAATTTTCTATAGTTTCAGCAGCTTCAGCCATTACTAGAGAATCTACACCCATTGCTATTAAAGGTTGATAAATATCAACTTCGGCAAAGTCTACCTGTAATAAATTCGCTACAATATTGCGTAATTTGACGCGGATATTCTCTAATTCTGGAGATACTTTTACTACTTCCTTCTCCTGTTTTTGACATTTTATTTGCTGCTTTAAAGCATCTACCTCTGCCAGCAAATTACGGAACTCTGATTTATTTTCAGGATTCTTACTCCAATCCCAGATAATATTTAAATCTCCAGCTATAAAACTAGCGCGACAAGCACGACGGCGAATTTTACCGCTAGAGGTTTTGGGGATACTTCCTGTTTTTAGTAATAATACAGTGTGAACTTGCAGTTCATGTTCTTCCCCGACAGCTTGGATAATATTTTTGGCGATCGCATCACCATCTAGTTTTCGTAAATATTGACGTTCTACCTCACAAGCAACTACTAATTGTTCTTGTCCATTAATTTCAACTGAGAAAGCAGCACTAGAACTAGATTTAAGTGCGGGATGACTTTTTTCTATAGTCAGTTCAATATCCTGGGGATAATAATTCCGTCCGCGAACAATAATTAAATCTTTCAACCTCCCAGTCACAAATAATTCTCCATTCTGCAAGAATCCTAAATCACCAGTCCGTAGAAATGGCCCTTCTTTGGTATCTGTTAAATAAGCACGAAAAGTAGCTTGTATTTCTTCAGTTTTCTGCCAATATCCTTGAGCGACACTTGCACCTCTAACCCAAATTTCTCCTACTTCATCATCAGAACAATGTTGCAATGTTTCAGGATGAACGATCACAATCTCATGATGTTCTATATTGTGACCAGAACTCACTAGGGTTTGAGTATAATTATTAATTTGAGATGCTGGAGCTACATGATTTTCTAACAATGCTTTGCCATCAATACTTGTTAGCATCGGTGGGTTGGTTTTCACACCACCAGCTATAATTAAGGTTGTTTCAGCCATGCCATAGCAAGGGTAAAAGCTACTAGCACGAAAACCGCATGGTGCAAATGTTTCTACAAACTTTGTTAGTGTTTCCGCCCGAATTGGTTCAGCACCATTAAAAGCTACTTCCCAACTACTCAAGTCGAGAGTTTCTCGTTGTTCTGGTGTGATTTTACGCACACATAAGTCATAGGCAAAATTGGGACCTCCACTGGTAGTAGCTTTATAGCGAGAAATTGCTTCTAACCATTCAATACCTTAGCCAAAATAAGAGCCTTGATAATTTTTGGCAAAACTGGCAAAAATAAGCATACATAAGCGTTTCGATAAAAAGGTAGTTTGTCATCCCAAACCCTTATCCTGCTGTCAATACGTTAAAAAACCCTTGTGGGAAACCTTAAAGGAATTTTTATGGCTGATTGTTTTTGCCAAGCCGAGCGAGAAATGGGAGTTAATGGTTAAAGCATCATCATCTCACCCTCGTAAATTGGCTAAGGTATTGACCATTGAAAAGGCTTTTGCAAAAAATCCACTGGTGACATTAGTGTGACTGGGAAGCCTCCGTAAATAGGCTGGAGAATGCCACCAATTAACCCCATATCGTGATAAGGAGGCAACCAAATAACACCTTGGCTATGGGGCGAATGGCCAAAACAATGATAAATTGAGGCTAAATTGTGCAGAAGGTTGTCGTGGCTAACCATCACGCCTTTTGGCATCCCGGTAGAACCAGAGGTGTATTGTAGAAAAGCTAAGGAGTTGCTATTGATTTGTGGCTGTTGCCATGAGTTGGCTAAATCAGTATTGATGTTATCAGTAGCTAGCCAATGCAGAGATTGTAAATTAGTTAAGTTAGTTAATTGTCCTTCAATGTTAGATAAAGCGGTTGTAGTGGTAAGTGCAACTGTGGCTTGTGCATCAGCTACTACCGCCTGCAAGCGAGATAGAGATTTATTTTGTCTGGGTGGATAAGCTGGGGCTGCAATGACTCCAGCGTATAGACAGCCAAAGAAGGCAGCGATAAATTCTAATCCGGGGGGATAAATTAGCAGCACTCTGTCCCCGATGGTTGTAATATTTTTCAGGGCGACTGCGATCGCTCTAGCTTTTAAATCTAATTCTTGATAGGTAAAATCAGTCTCTTGCTGTCCATTAACTAAGAATGAGAAGGCTTGTTTTTCTGACTGATTAACTGCTCTATAGCGCAATAACTCTACTAAGTTATCAAAAAATTTCTTCATATACTTTTATCCTCTTTATTTGTTGCGTGTTTTTAGAGCTTTATGAGGTAACAATCACTGGAATTAAGTAGATAATTATGAATTGCTTTATTTCATTGACTTGCCATATTCATAACCTTCTACTCTGGATGTTTGTCGAACTTTTATTTTTATAAAATGCAAAAGATTTAGTGTCGATATAGAAAAATTAAGGGATTTATTGCCAATCAATCACTTAACTGTTGCAAGATTGATAAATAACAAATTCAAAAGTTTAATTTCTCATCCCCAAAGTTAACTACCTAGCCCCTCTCTGCATCGGAGCGAAAGTCGGAGCGCTGGCTTCCGGCAATGCCTACGGCAATGTCTGCGACGAACTGAACTTTTCAAGACAGAGGGGTTGGGGTGAGGTTCATCGAATTCACGATTATTAGTTTTCCTCCCCCACACCCCTACACCTGTGTTTCTGGAAAAATCCTTAACTTTTCTACATGGACAGTGACAGCTAAAACCTCTATAAATATGACAGTCAACAGCGTGATACATTGCATCGATTCAGACTTGAAAGGCAGGAATACCCGTGCAGAAGCTGATTTCCACCTACGAATATCATGTTGGCGGTCGTCTTCCCATTGATGCACCCAGCTATGTAGTACGGCAGGCTGATGAAGAACTCTACAATGCTTTAAGGGCTGGTGCGTTTTGTTACGTCCTTAACTGTCGTCAAATGGGCAAGTCCAGTTTACGAGTGCAGGTGGCTAAACGACTGCAAGAAGATGGTATTGCTTGCACGACGGTTGATTTATCTGGAATTGGCAACAGCAACATCACAGCCGACCAGTGGTATGCAGATATTATCATGCGCCTGGTAAGGAGTTTCCGGCTTTCACCTCAAATTAATGTCCGCAATTGGTTAGCCCAAAGACAAGATTTTTCACCTGTGGGTCGCTTGGGTGAGTTATTGCAATCTGTTTTACCTGAATTAATTCAGCAGCCGATTGTAATTTTCTTCGATGAAATCGATAGCACTATTAGCTTACCATTTAATACGGATGACTTTTTTGCTTTGATTCGTGCTTGTCACGACCATAAGCAATTTACTTTTGCTTTGTTGGGAGTAGCCACACCTTCAGATTTAATTACAGATAAAACTCGCACACCTTTTAATATTGGACGAGCAATTAAATTAAATGGGTTCAATTTGGCAGAAGTTCAACCATTAGAAATAGGGTTAGCAAATAAAGTAGAAAATCCCCAGGCTGCACTGAAAGAAATACTTGCATGGACAGGAGGTCAGCCGTTTCTGACCCAGAAACTCTGCCAATTAGTCGCACAGCATTGGGATGGAGGAACAGGACAACAGGGAAACTGTTCTCGGATAGAATCGCCCTACTTGAAAAAATTGATGCAGGAAATATTAACTACCAGTGAGGCGATCGCCGATCAAGTATCTGCTATAGTGCGATCGCATATCATCGATAACTGGGCTTCTCTGGATGAACCGCCCCATTTAAGAACAATCCGCGACAGGTTACTGTGCAATGAACAACGGGCTAGCAGGCTACTAGGACTATATCTGCAAATATTACAAAATGGTGGTGTACCAGCCGATGATTCGCCAGAAAAAATTGAGTTACTCCTATCAGGTTTAGTTGTTAAAAAACAAGGTAAATTACAAGTTTACAATCGTATTTATCAAGAAGTTTTTAATATAGAGTGGGTACAAAAGCAATTAAAGAAATTACGTCCCTACGCAGATTTACTTAATCAGTGGGTAGCGTCTAATTATCAGGATGAAACCCATCTCTTGCGAGGACAAGCCCTCAAAGATGCCCAAACTTGGGCTAAGGGTAAAAGTTTGAGTAACATAGATTATCGGTTTTTAGCTGCTAGCGAGGAATTAGAAAAACGTGAGGTACAGAGTGCGCTAATTGCATCGCAACAGGCTAATCAAATCCTTCTCGATGCGGAACAGCAAGCTAAACAAACGATTCGTCGGGGAGTGGTGGGATTATCTGCACTGTCTTTAGTAACCGTCACCCTCTTGGGCTTATCAGGGTTACTAACATGGCAAACCGCCCAACAAAAACAACAGGTCAGCTTGGGTGAGATTAAAGCTTTAACTCTGGCTTCAGAAACAGCTTTTGAGTCCCATAATAACTTTGATGCTTTAATCGAAAGTTTAAAGGCTAGTATCAAGTTAAACAATCTAGGATGGGAAAACGCAGATACAGAATTAAAGGTGCGAGTAGAAAAAAACTTACGTCAATCTCTTTATTGGGTGCGCGAACGTAATCGTTTGCTGGATCATAGTGATGTAGTTACAAGAGTCAAATTTAGTCCTGATGGGCAAAAACTCGCCAGTGCCAGTTGGGATAAAACCATAAAAATTTGGCAGCGTGACGGTAAGTTACTTCAAACTCTGCGTGGACATACAGATGCAGTCTGGAGTATTAATTTTAGCCCTGATGGTAAGCTGTTGGTCAGTGCTAGTCGAGACAAAACCGTGAAAGTCTGGCGTGTGGAAGATGGTCAAGAACTAATCACCTTAAATCATCAAGATTGGGTAGCGTGTGTGGGATTTAGCCCTGATAGCAAGACAGTGGCATCAATGGAATGGAACGGGACAATGAGACTCTGGAACCTACAAGGGCAGGAGTTAAAATCTTTTCCCACCCATAAAGCCCCGGCTGTTGCTATTCATTTCAGTCCCAAGGGAAATATGATTGCTACCGCCAGTCGGGATGGTACGGCAAAGGTGTGGGATTTGAATGGCAAAGAATTATTGAGCCTGGAAGATCATAAACATTGGATAATGTATGTTAATTTCAGCCGGGATGGTAAGAATTTGGTGACGACGAGTCGAGACAAAACTGCAAAAATTTGGGATTTGGACGGTAAGGAACTGGCGACACTGCACGGTCATAATGATACAGTTGCCAGTGCAGTCTTCAGTCACGATGGTCAAACCATTGCTACAAGCAGTTGGGATAAAACAATTCGACTCTGGAACCGCAAAGGCGAGGAATTGCACATTTTTCACGGACATACAGATGCTGTCTGGGGTGTAAATTTAAGTCGAGATGGGCAACTCGTGGCAAGCAGTGGCGAAGATGGAACTGTGAGATTGTGGAATATGGCTCATGAGGAATCGGAAAAATTTCAATCTCTAATTCTCAATCTTGGCGAAGCTGCTGCGGGAAGTGTCAGTTTTAGTCTTGATGGTAAAACTCTTGGTACAACTGGTCGTTACACAATGGCGAAACTCTGGAACCGCCAAGGAAAGGAACTGTTAACACTTAGTGGTCATAGCGATACGTTAAGAAGCCTCCAATTCAGCCCTAGTGGTCAAATGGTCGTTACCGCCAGTCGAGACAAAACTGTCAAACTGTGGAATTTATTGGGAAAAGAAATAGTGACTTTACGCGGACATCAAGCAGATGTGAGAAGTGCAAGTTTTAGCCCTGATGGTCAAACAATCGCTAGTGCTAGTTGGGATACAACGGCTAAACTGTGGAATCTGGATGGCAAAGAAATTATGACTTTACGCGGACATCAAGCAGGTGTCAGAAGCGTAAGTTTTAGCCCTGATGGTCAAATCATCGCTACCGCCGGTGAAGATGGAACCGTTAAACTCTGGAGTTTTCAAGGAAAAGAATTGGTAACTCTTAAAGGACACATAGCAGGAATACAGACTGTGAGTTTCAGTCCTGATAGTCAGGTGATCATCACAGCCAGTAAAGATAAAACTGTGAAACTCTGGAACCGAGAGGGTAAAGAACTATTGACGCTGTGGGGACATAAAGGCGAGGTGAATACAGCGATTTTTAGTCCTCATGGACAAACGATCGCTACGGCAAGTGAAGATATGTCAATCAAGCTGTGGAACCTTCAGGGAGAAGTGCTGCAAACTCTTTCAGGTCTTGATGCTGGGGTTAAAAGTGTGAGTTTTAGCCCAGATGGAAAGGTTTTGGCTTCCTCAGATTCCCTTGGTAAAGTTACTCTCTGGAATTTAGACTTTGATTCTAGTCCTGAAAAATTGTTGGCACAGGCTTGTGAGTATGTGAGAGATTATTTACAAAATAGTGCAGATTTGAAAGAGGAAGATCGTCATTTGTGCGTAGGCTTAATTCGTCGTAGATAGCTGAAAATTTAGCGATACGATATCTTGACGCTCTACCAGGCTAGAAGCCGGGAGATTCACAACGATGGCACACTCATACTATTAACTTCTCCGTCATACAGAAAAGTTAAGATAACGGTAATTCAAAAACTACATAACTTTTATAAATCGACTGCTGATTGGTTAGGCGATATAAAAATGAGGACTTACAATTCTTGAGAGCCTAATCATGAAAAATCAGACGAAAAACTGCTGGAAACACAGAGTAATTACCAGCGCCATCTTAGCCATGAGTTCAACATTGATGTTGGCAACATCGGCAACAGCAGCCACTCTAAGAGTCAAGATTGAGAATCTAGCACCCCAAGGAGGTACTTTCTTGACTCCTCTGTGGGTTGGCTTTCACAATGGCAATTTTGATACTTACGATCGCAATGCACCTCTAAACCCTAATTTTCTGGGTACAGAAAGTGTAGTTGAAGATGGTGCAACAGCAGAAATTACAACTCGGTTCGCCAATTTTGGCGCGGGTGACGTTCAAGCTACAATTCTTGGAAATAATGGGATTCCTGGCCCAATTGATCCAGGTGAGACTGCTACATTTGATTTCGATTATCAAGCAGTTCGCAACAGTGGTCGCTTTTTTAGTTATATCTCAATGGTGATTCCCAGTAACGATTTCTTCATCGCTAATGGTAATCCTCTAGCTCATGCTATTTTCGATGAAGCAGGTAAATTCATCGGGACTGACTTTTTGGTACTGGGTTCTCAAGTGCTGGACGGTGGTACGGAAGTCAATGATGAATTACCTCCAAATACAGCTTTCTTTGGCCAACAAACCCCTAATACTGGTGTTGATGAAAATGGCGTAGTCCGCCTAGCTTCAGAGTTTGGCGGTTTCTTACCTGCTGGTAGTGGCGGTATTTTAGATGATCCGAGATTTGCGAATGCTAACTTCCTTACCCCAGGCTATCAGGTAGCTCGGATTACTGTAGAAAAGGTTCCCGAACCTGCTGCTAGTGTTGGTTTGCTGGCATTTGCTGGTTTACTGTTGCTAGGACGTGGTTGGCATCGGCAAGTTAAGACTAAATCACTGATGAAAACTGGCGAATTGTAAAAGAGCGATCGCATCTCGAACGCTCCCCATAATTGTGAATTGGGGGGCATTTTTTATGGCGATCGCTTTTAGCAATTGTTTTCCTTAATCTAGAAAAATTGAGAAATCAAACTTATTGAAAAGTTAAGTCTGTCAGCAATCAAATTAATACTTCTTGCCTGATAAAAACTACATAACTTTTATGTATCGACTGAGAAAAAATTAAATCCTATCGTGATAACAATAAACGCTATTTCAACACAGGAATTAACTTATGTTACTGTCTTATCGCGGTTCTTATTATGAATTTAACACCACGAAAATGCCACAGCAGCAAGATTTTACAATTGCCAAATATCGCGGAGTTAATTATAAAATCACTAACTTCACAACAGCACAAACTCAAAATCAATCTCAACTTAAATATCGAGGAGCTACCTATATTAACAGGGTTTAGTTAGTAGGAATTTCATTAGCAAACTACATAACTTTTCTTAATCGACAGCATGAACGCAGTTACAATATAACCTAAATAGTTCACACTAAATCAACAAAATCACTCAATCAAGGAGTCAATTATGACAATAACACCAGATAAAATCGCTCCCTTAAAAAACATAGATGCTCTTGGACGTTGCTATGATATTTTGCAATTAGATCCATTGCAAATTGGCGAATCATCTAAAAGTTTTTTAGCAATTGAACTCAACTCTAATAACTCTGAATATACTCCAGATAGAAGCGCACTTATGCCTAAAGGTACAGATTATAAATCAGGCTCTAGTGGCAGTTATGACCAAGAGACATTGATGTTATTATCGTCTTACGATTTTCAACAAATGTTTAGCCAAAATGTATCATTAGGTGTGGCAATACCACAGGCATTTTCTTTTAGTAATAGCACAACATACCGCCGCATAGAACAAGAAACCAGAACTCGTAATCATCTATATACTTATACCCAAGTTGAGTTTATTGACTATGAACTGAGATTACGCTTGGATCAATCTGATTTCTTACCGATAGGAGAAGAATTACGCCAAGCTGTGTTAGCCCTTCCTCCTGTTACTAATAGACAAGCCTACCAGGAATTTATTAACAAGTTTGGTACTCACTTTTCTACCAATATAGCCTTTGGTGGACGTGCTTATCAATTCATCAAAATGAGCCGTGAAGATTATCGCCGCATGGTACTAGAAGGTATTAATGTAGGTGTTGAAGCTGGGGGTACTTTCAAGAATGTTACAGGTCAAGTCGGTTATGGAACAGAAACACAGAAAAGTAGAGAATTTCGCTCGATAGTAGCGCGCGGACAAGAAAGTATTCAGTGGAGTGGCGGAACTCCTAGTAGAAATTTGGATACTTGGTTAAACACTATTAGACAAGACCCTGTACCTGTGAAATTACAATTGTCCCCCTTATATGAATTATTTACTAGGGAACGTTTTCCTGAAGATTTACAAATTGCTCAAAAGCAAAACTTGATGAGAGATAGTGTAGAGAAATATATCCAAACGCAAGGACAAAAACCTCTTCCTACCACTCCATCAGACCGGGAAGTTATTGTAGAAGAGGTTACAGTTAGTTTAGCTGCTGCTAATGGTCAAAAAAGTCGTGTTTCTCAAAACTTTTTTCTCAATTATCCTAATGTTCCAGTACGTTGGAATATAGAAGGTGTGGCTGATTTAGCTAAACTATATATTAGGTTTACTGTCATGGAAGATAAATCTGGTGCATCAGATCGTTCACGATTAAGTGATGTTAAAAATGGTGATACATCCGATGGTAATTTAACAGCTATTAATCCCAATAGATTGTATATTGGTCGCTTAAGTTATCGAGATTGGAGAAGTAATAAGGAATACAAACACAAAGATGTTTTCAGCCAATTAGGAGTAAATGAATTTCGGATCAAGATAACTGTTGTTCTATAGCTTGAGGCAGCTTTTATATCTGGTGTGGACAAGATGTCCACACCACAAACTTTTTTTATGCAATATTCAAAGCTTGCTACACCATGATTAACTATATCAAAGCACCAAGAGATTGTAATGTGAAAATTGTAGCTTCTGTTAACCCTGTGACACCAGTAATATTCATTCCTTCATAAAGCCGTTTCGCTCGCAAAATCTGCAAACATTCACCCGTTTTTACATTCCAAATCCTCACGGTTTGGTCTTGAGAACCACTAGCGACCACTTCCCCATCTGGACTAAAAGCCACAGAAGATACTAAGTGTGTATGCCCAATGCAGATATGATGACATTTTCCTGTGTTAACATCCCAAATTCTCACGGTTTGGTCATGGGATGCGCTAGCCAGGATTTTTCCATCAGGGCTAAAAGCAATATCAAATACCCAGTTAGTATGTCCAGTCAAGGTTTTGAGGCATTTACCCTGCTGCCAATCCCATATTTTCACTGTTTGGTCGGTGCTGCAAGTGGCAATAATTTCTCCATTGGGGTTAAAGATAGCTGAGTAAATGCGATTATTATGTCCTTGCAATGTGCCGATACAACGACCTGTACAACAATCCCATAGTCTCACAGATTGGTCAGCACTAGCACTAGCTAAAATTTGCCCGTCTGGACTCCAAGCAATTCCCAGGATTTTATCGCTATGTTCGCTCAAGGTTTTGAGACATTGACCTGTACTAATATCCCATAGCTTGACTGTACAGTCAGCGCTACCAGTGGTGATGATTTTACCTTGGGGATGAAACACAACAGCATACACCCAATCTGTATGTCCGAGTAAAATTTGGAAGCATTGACCTGTGCTAATATTCCACAATCTGACTGAGGAATCTGTACTCGCACTAGCTAGGGTTTGACTATCTGGACTAAAGGTAATTCCATAAATAAAATCGGTATGCCCTTCTAAGCTGCTGATGCATTTGCCAGTTTGCCAATCCCAGAGTTTAACTGTTTTGTCGTTACTACCACTAGCTAAAATCTGTCTATTAGGACTAAAAGCTACAGGTAATGCCCAATCTGTGTTACCGTACCAAGCTTTCAAACATTGACCAGTACGACAATTCCAGAGCCTAACGCTTTGGTCTAAACTAACACAAGCTAGTGTTTGACCATCTGGGCTAAAGGCAACAGAACAAACTTCATTGGTGTGTCCATGTAGAGTTTTGATGCAGGTATTGGTTTGACAATCCCAGAGTTTGATTGTGCGATCGCCGCTACCACTAACCAGTATTTTACTATCAGGACTAAAGGCAATGGAATAGACGCTGTTAGTATGTCCGGTATAGGTTTTCAGGCATTCACCTGTATGATAATTCCAAATTTTAATTGTGCGATCGCCACTACCACTAGCTAAGGTTTGTCCATCTGCACTAAACGCCACGGAACGCACCCATCCTGTATGTGATTTCAACGTTCTCAAGCATTTACCTTGATACACATCCCACAGTTTAATTGTGTGGTCAGCCGCACTACTCGCTAAAGTGTTACCATCTGGACTAAAAGCAACGCAACGCACCCAATCTGTATGTCCTGTCAGCGTTTGCCAGCAAGTACCATCGTGGATATCCCAAAGTTTGATTGTCTTGTCACCGCTTGCACTGGCTAGAGTCTCACCATCTGGATGAAATGCTACAGAAAATACCTCATGTTTATGCCCAGTTAACTTTTTTATACAAACACCATCTCTGACACTCCAAAGTTTCACATTCTCGTCAGCGCCGCAACTCGCTAATACTTCTCCATCTTGGCTAAACACTACAAAGCGCACCCAATTAGTATGTCCTCGACAAATTAGTAATAATTTCCCAGTTTTCACTTCCCATACACGCACGTGACAGTCGGTGTCGCAGGTTGCTAAAAGTTGACCATCGGGACTAAAAGCAGCCGATAAAATATTACCTAATGTTTCCGTAAATACACAGCGAGATAAATCTGAGTTAGCAAAATTCACATCATGGAGGTTTACGCCTTGAAGATAAGCTTGCCAAACAGTTAACCCCGAAAAATCATAGCCACTGAGGTCAACTTGTGCATGATGCAGCAAATTAAGAGCATTCCCTCCAGCATAGCCAGTTTCTTGGGGTGACTTACCCCGCACTCTAGAGAGGATGTGAACCAGACAATTACTGACATTTTCCAAACTGCCAAATTCTGTAATTAATTGATTGATTAGAGGCTGAAGAATCAGACTAATTTGACTCTCACGCACATAATCTTTAGCTTGTGCCTTAATGAGTGCATGAGTAGTAAATAAGGGAGTGCTGAGTGCTGTTAGCGGAAGCGGGGCGTTTAGCTTGTGTTGAGTATGTATTTTCTCTCCCCTGCTCCTCTGCTCCTCTGCTCCCCTGCTTCTTCCCAGTTCCCATTCCCTCATCTCCTCACACACTTGCTCAATTAAATGATTGCTCACATACTCCATTACTACAGGCTGCTGAGTAAACCCGCTAGCAGTTTTTTCAATTAAAGAACGTCTTTGGAGAGAACTTAGGGACTCTAGCAGTTCACGGGGTGGGATATTAGCAACAAAATCGGCTTGTAACTCTGCTAAAGTCACAGGTTCACGGTTGATGGCTAACCAGTACATAATCTCTCGTTCCAGAGTTGTGAGACGCTGGAACTGTTGGTCAAGTAAATCCCGAATATCATCAAAAATAAATGTACCTTGCTGAGAAAATTCCAAAAATTGTGAAACATCACCATCAAAAAAGTCTCGGATGGAAGACGCTACAATTTTGAGAGCCAGAGGATTACCGCCATAGCGTGAAATTAAAATTTGCCATTGGTCACCAGAAGCAGCAAATTTACCCTTAACATTAAATAATTCGCGTCCTTCTCGTTCTTGTAACCCTGTCAGTTGTAGAGAGCGTACTGGCAAACTATCGCCTTCATACTTAGCCAGTCCTTGGGGTTTTTCCCGTGAAGTGAGAATTAAACAACTTTGGTGGGAAGTTTCTGCTACACATTGCAGGAATTGACCGTAACCTTCACATCCAGCACGATAACGACCATTGCGATCGCCTGCTTGTAAAATTGACTCAGCATTATCCAAAATAATTAGACAGCGCGACGAACGTAAATGTTTGAGTAACAGCGAAATTCTTCCCTGTACATGATTTGATAAATTTGTTTCCTGCTGTCCAGATAAAATTTGAATTAACTCCGCCAAAATATCTTCCACTGGTGGCGCGTTTCGCAAACTCCGCCAAATTATGTATTCAGGGGATTGGGAAATATTAGTTTTCTCGTTGTTGATAATTTCCTGCGCTAGTTTTACAGAAAGTGTCGTTTTCCCAATTCCACCCATTCCCAGCAATGTTATCAAGCGACAATTTTCTTGTGTAACCCATCGCTTAACCGTGTCTAGTTCTTCACTTCGACCATAAAAAATCGATACATCAGGTGCTTCACCCCAATCTGTATGAGGATGGGAAGATAACGAAAATTCTTCTTGTCTCCTTGTTCCTGTGTCTTTTCGTTCCTTGGTGCGTCCTTCCTCCTGCACTTCTTCCCAATTCAACCCCAGCACCTGACAGTAAGCTTTAAAAGCCTCAGCATTAATCGCTTGCTTCCCAGCCAAGAAACGCTTCCATGTTCCCTCTGATATCCCAGCAGCGAGAACACCATTTTCTTGCCAACAAACACCTAAAATTTCACTGGCTAATTCTACCCATCTAAAATCATCAACAGACCAACCCTTATCACCTCTAGCTTGTTTAATTCTTGCGAGTCCCTGTGGAGAAGCTTTGAGAGTAGCCACGATTTCTAGGTTAATATACCTGCAATTATTTATAGATATATTTACAGAATAGTGACATTGATTGCAATACCATAAAATTCTGCGATCGCCAAGATCAGTTATCCTTAAACCCATCAATCCAAAACTGATCTTGGAAAATAGAGTTTATATAAAAAATACTAAAGAAATGTATAGAAAATATACGATGTGATTTCTAAAAGGGCATCTATCCAGCCTCGGAATCAATTCCGAGTCTCATGGTACAAGTCCTCTCAAGAGGACTCAATGAGAAATTCCATCCAGTCCCCTGAAGTGGACTTTAGCTATTAGACCGGAACTTTGAATTACGTAGCCGTTAGCCTAGCCCTAGACTATGACGAGTTAGTAAAATGTCTTCTTTTCATTCTGGAGAAATTACAGTCCAAACTCAGGCGGGCGTGCGAGAAGAGGCGCAACGCCTATGTCATTTTATCAGTAGCACCATCAAAACACCTGCTGAGGAGTTCCTGCACACACAACAATTAGCAGTTGCTGGCACAGTGGATACAGAAGGTAGAGTCTGGGCATCTTTGTTAACAGGAAACCCTGGTTTTGTAGAGGTATTAAATACACAAACAATACAGATTAATGCTATACCCATACAAACCGATCCCCTACACCAAAACCTACATGACAACAATGATATTGGTCTATTGGTAATTGATTTAGCAAACCGTCGGCGTTTACGTTTAAATGGCAAAGCAGAGGTAAATCAAAAGCATATCAAAGTAGAAATTCAACAGGTATTTTTTAACTGTCCTAAATACATCCAGGTACGTTATATAGAAAAAGCGGTAATTGATGCAATAGAACAACCTGAAGCTTTTACCAGAGATAGTTTAAGTGATACAAATCAACTTTGGATAACCCAAGCAGATACTTTCTTCATTGCTAGTTATCATACAGAAAGTGGGGCTGATGCTTCCCACCGAGGAGGCTTTCCAGGGTTTATACAAGTTGTGAATAGTAATCAGCTTGTGTTTCCCGATTACTCTGGAAATAATATGTTTCAAACCTTCGGTAACTTAAATGTAAATCCCAAAGCAGGTTTATTATTTATCGACTTTGAAAAAGGGTATACCTTGCAAATAACTGGTAAAGCACAGGTAATTTGGGATGTGGCAAGATTAGCTGAATTTGCAGGGGCGCAACGTTTAGTAGAGTTTGCTATTGAGCAAGTGTTGGAAAGCAGCAATGCTACTTCCCTACGTTGGCGATTTGGGGAATACTCCCCAGTAAATCCTGGCTAAATTGATTTTTTATTCATAAAAAATCTCTTTTGTCAAGACCAGTTTTATAAGTACCGCTTCGTGACAAAACTGATCTTTCATTGTGTCGGGCGATCGCGTCATCCTAAAACAGTAAAGATCCGCACACTCCCAACGCAGACGTTGATGATATGGAGTATATCATGCCCCAACATCCTCTTAATTTTGGTATCAAAGTAGTCCCAGCAGATGTAATTAACCTCATTGCTTTCCAGAATGCAATAAAGAATAATGCTTCCATGCCTTTTCCTTCCAGATTAACCCAGAAGCAGTTAAGGAAGAATAAGGTAAAACACAAAGCTAAATTTTACCTACAAGATACCGAAGAGAGTTTAAGGGCAGAAGTTGCAAATTTGCAGCAGAAATTGGCAGTTATAAACCAGGGGAAAGCTGAATTAGAAAGCCTATTGCAACAGCAGGAAAAGGAGAAAAAACTCCAACTCCAAGAAATGCAAATAGAGATTGATTTAAACAAACTTGCACATCAAGTAGAAGAAATCACTCAAACCGAATCTTTTCAACAATTGCAAATAGAAGTTAAATCGCTTCGCAATAGCAAGATATCTTAATTACGAATTACGAATTAGTATTTTATGTCTAAAATTATTGCGATTCACTCCTTTCGAGGTGGAACAGGTAAATCTAACTTAACAGCGAATTTAGCAGTCGCAATGGCACTTCAAGAGAAGCGAGTGGCAATTGTAGATACTGATTTACAATCTCCGGGTATTCATGCTCTATTTGGTATTAATAAGACAATTGCAGGTAAAACCTTAAATGACTATTTGTGGAATCGTAGTTGTATTGCGGATACCGCCTGTGATGTTACTTCTCATCTAGCAATTTCTCAGGGGAAAATTTTCCTCATACCCTCTAGTATCAATGCTGATGAAATTGCCAAGATTTTGAGCGAAGGATACAAAGTTAGTTTACTAAATAGTGGCTTTCAAAGATTAATTACAGAGTTAGAATTAGACTACTTATTTATTGATACTCACCCTGGATTAAGCCGAGAAACTTTACTATCTATCGCTATTTCTGACTTATTAATTATTATCCTTCGTCCAGATCACCAAGATTTTCAAGGCACGGCGGTAACAGTGAATATTGCTCGTCAACTGCAAGTTTGCGAGATGATGATGGTCATTAATAAGACACCAAATCGTATGGATTTTGCATCACTACAGCAAAAAGTAGAGAAAACTTATAACGTTCCAATTGCAGGTATATTGCCACTTTCGGAAGACATGGCACAACTGGGCAGTAGTGGCATATTTTGTTTACAATATCCTGACCATCCATTCACTCAAACCCTACAACAATTAGCAGATAAAGCAAGTTAAACAAATAAAAACATACCTATTAAAAAAATCGAGATAAATTTATAAACATTAAAGAAAATGACGGAAGTAATTCAAGAAACAGCAATCACATTTGAAGCAGCTTTGAAAATAGCAGATGCCGCAGTATTTGCCAAAACTAAAAGACATCTGAAAAACATTGAAGTAGCTGTATTACGAGGAGCTTTGCTAGGTCAAAAATATGATAAAATTGCCGAAGAATGTGACTACGCTCCTGAGTATATCAAACATGATGTAGGTCCGAAATTATGGCAGATTCTTTCAGCTAGTTTAGGGGAAAAAGTCAGTAAAACTAATTTGATGGCTATCCTCGCACAACGAGCATCTGAAGAATTTAAAATTGAAAAACCTTCCTTATTAGTCAACTCCCAATCGCCAGTTATTAATTCCCAATCATTAGAATTAGAATCACCAGTTGGACTCATACCATTAGACTCTGCTTTATATATAGAACGTCCTCCAGTCGAGTCTCGCTGTTACGAAGAAATTACTAGAGATGGAGCATTGATTCGCATCAAAGCACCAAGTCAAATGGGCAAAACTTCTTTAATGGTGAGAATTTTAGCTCATGCTAAACAAGATAATTCTTCACAAGTGCGTACTGTAGCGTTGAGTTTGCAGCGAGCAGAACGTTCTATTTTTAATGATTTAGATAAATTCTTGCGTTGGTTTTGTGCTTCTATTACTCGTAAGCTGCAACTACCCTATCGTGTAGAGGATTATTGGAGTGAAACTTTTGGCAGTAAAAGTAATTGCACTGCTTATTTTGAAGACTGTTTGTTGCCAGATATTAATGGTGTTTTGGTATTAGCTTTAGATCAAGTTGATGAGGTGTTTTTACACCCAGAAATTGCGGATGATTTCTTTACATTACTGCGCTCTTGGTATGAAGAAGCAGCCTATGGAGATAGTGGTAATCCTCTGTGGCAAAATCTGCGGTTAGTTATTGTTCATTCCACAGAAGTATATATCCCGCTTGATATTAATAAGTCACCATTTAACGTGGGTTTAGCAATTGAGTTGCAAACACTTACACCTGTGCAAGTATTCAATTTAGCCCAGTGTTATGGAATTAATCTATCTGAAGACGAGTTATCAGAACTGATGCAGCTTGTGGATGGACATCCATATTTAGTACAACAAGCTTTATATCATTTAGCACAGCAAGATTTAACTTTCCAACAGTTAATCGAAACAGCAGCTACAGATGCAGGTATTTACAGTAATCACTTACATCGCCATTTACGCAGCTTACAAGAACATCCACAATTAGCAGCAGCCTATGAACTAGCGATCGCCTTATCAACACCTGTAGAGTTAGAACAGACTTTAGCCTTTAAGCTACACAGCATGGGGTTAGTCAAGCTGCAAGGAAATCAGGTCATATCCAGTTGTAAGCTATATCGACAGTATTTTGAAGAAGCTTTACGAGTCACAACTACACGTAAATAAGTTGACAAAAAACTAAAATTTAAGATGACGTTTTATCGCGCAATTCAACAGTGATTGCAACTGTTCGTAACTAATCCCTAAAATTTGTTTTGTCCGGTGGGGATATTTCTGGATATAATCAAAAACCATAACTAATTCGGAAAAGTGGTAAATGCTCAATTTAACGTTTTACCATTTTTCTTTATTTATGTAGTGGCAGAAGCGATTCTAGCATAGTAAACTAGATAACTTTTGATGCGATAATGCCAATCAATACAACAAGACCTAATGACCTGCGAAAATAGTTAACGCCTTGAAATAATTCCATCCACGCCCCAATACGGTTCAGTTAAGGGTAAGAAGCTTATTAGTGATGTGAAACTTCGGAGCTTCTACTCGTTTTCCAGTCCCTCTGTGTTTTGGCTTTTTAGAACAAAACTTTGATACAGGTTTTTTCACAACCCTGGGGTTAGTACGGTGAATTCGTTCGGGTAACAACGTATCCAGAATCTCTATGGTTAACCAATCGAAAAAAGGGGGAATTCTTCTGGCTGTAAGCGTTGAAACTTAGGAATAGCACGACGAATGACCCGTAATGCTCCTGTAAAACTCAGACGTAATGGTGGAACCCCGGCAGTAGTTGCGGCTTGAAACATTAACACCCTTACTGACCAATGTCCCAACAACCAGCCATATATTTCCTGCACTACTTCGCGTGGTTTTTGGGAACGAACGTGAGTTTTTCGCCCTAAAAGGTGTATTTTCAATTCATCAATGGTATTTTCTACTTCCCAACGCTGATGATATTCTCTAGCTAACAACTGTGCCGGAAATTTTTCAATATCTAATAAGCTAGTAATCAAGCGATATGTAAGTTGTTCAGTTGGGTTTTCTGGATGCTCAATAGTATACTCAATCACTCGTACTAGTATTGGCTGAGAACCCTTTTTTCGCAGCTTTCCTGATGGGTAAATCCTAGACAAATAGGAGCCATCGCTCAGAGGTTGTTCTACGAGAAACTTAACATTGGCAGGTATTCTGCCTAAATAATCACATCCCTGGGAAACTGTTGCCTGTACCATTGCATAAGAATGCAAGCCCCTATCCCACATCAATAACATTCCTGTGGTGACTGAGCGTAACAACTTTAACGCTCGTACACGCTCTCCCATGCGATATGGACACATCAAAGCATCCAAAATTAAGTGCGTACCTGCTTCAATTAAGATTACTAATCTGACTTTTGGGAAAGCTGCTACTGTCCCAGGACGACTGCCAGGACGACCAAAAACTCTCGCATTTTCATCGCTGTCTGGGACATCGAAACAAGTGCCATCAATGGCTACAATTCTTAGCCCATTGAGAAATCCGGGTAATGTCTCCTGTGTCGCCATTGGTCGTATTAATTGATGAAATAATTGGCTCATTACCCTTGCCCCTAATCGCTGTCGGGCTTGTGTAATGGCTGACTTACAAGGTATTCGCCAGTATTTCCCAACCTTAATCCATGCCTCACTTAAACCATCAATCAAGTTCTTCAGTACATCCCGCATTGAATCTTTTGACCACAAACTCATTACTATTACAAGGCTTACCACCAATTGTGCTGGTAAACACCGCTTGCGTTCTTCTTCGCTTTGAGTATTCGCCATCGCTTGTTCAATTGCCGTTGCTGGAATAGCCATCTCGATTGCTTTCAGCAAGTCACCATTTTGTATATCGGGACACACCAACGAAAAATCTCTCAGATGCACCACACTTAATTTCCATTCTTGGGAACAATGCTTAATTTACATGACTTTGAGGCTTAACTGAACCGTATTGATCCACGCCCAAGTAAATAAGGAGCCATTTGCTACTACATCCAATACTGTATTAATCTTGCCAGTTGGAAAAATTAAAGCAAGTAAACTGGTTACTATCCAAACAATAAGCGGTAGATTTGGCATCTGTGCGATGACAATGTTGCCATCGCTGTCACGGAAGGTTTTATCAACTAATGTATTTTCCATTATTTTTAATTGTAATTCTTTAATAGATTGAAGCATTCGCTTAAATCTCGTTTCCAGTATCTAATTGCTGAGATTAGAGCGTTGAAACATCTTCAGGCTATATTGAAAGGCATAGTCACGAAGAAAAACCAATAACTAAACTTTCCTCTAAGAATCAACCAAGCGATGGTTTAATGTTTGTCTTTCTTCTCAAAATACTGTTGATGTTCCTCGCTTGCTAAGTAATATTCACTAGCTTTTTTAATCTCAGTCACAATATCACGTTCAAATCTGCTTGACATTTGAACCTTGGCTTTTGACTCCTTCGCCGCTTCTGCTTGCTGGGCATTGTGGAAAAAGATAACAGACCTATACTGTTCTCCTTTATCTGGCCCCTGGCGGTTTAACGTTGTCGGGTCATGAATATCCCAAAACACTTTTAATAGGTCTTCATAACTAACAATTTGAGGGTCATACTGTATTTGCACCACCTCAGCATGGCCTGTTATTCTCGATAACACATCAAGGTAACATGGGTTGGGAAAATGACCCCCCATGTAACCAACTGAGGTTGATACTACTCCTTTTACCTTACGAAATGCCGCCTCTACACCCCAGAAACAGCCAGCCCCAAATGTTGCTTTCTCCATTGGTGTTCTGCACTCCCAGCTTTAATTATGAAGTTATGTAAAAATCTTAGCGTGTGGGTAATGTGTTGGTCTGTTTTGTAGTGATTACAATGTCTGATAATTTTCCTTTTCAAAATTCCGACCAACTGCGGCAATGGCATCAAGGTATAAAAGATGCTAACCGCAATAATATTTTCTGTCATTGTCGTAGTTGTGGCTATGAGTGGATGGATTCAGAATTTGATGTAACTTGTACTAAATGTGGCAGCAAAGATGTAGAAAGTATTTCATCTTGGCAGTTTCCAGATGATTAAATCTGCTAATTGAGTGCGAGCGCCAAAATTTTTGGGGGAAATATCAAGGATTACCCATCTTTTTTAGTTATCTAAACTTATACAGTCGTTGATTTTTTCTCACTTTTTAACTCAAAAAGGCTCAAGTATTTCTACTTGAGCCTCGACTACATGAAATTAATTTGTTGAAAAAAGCAAATTAGCTCAAATAGCTGAACCAGTGAACCTTAGTAACGGCTACGTCCACCATAGTTACCTTGGTTGCCACCAAAGGAACTTCTATTTTCTCTGGGTTTAGCCTTGTTTACTTTCAAGTCTCGTCCCATCCACTCTGCGCCATCAAGAGCCTCAATAGCTGCTGTTTCTTCAGCTTCAGTTCCCATTTCCACAAAACCGAAACCACGTACTTGTCCTGTTTCGCGGTCAGTAGGTAACTGAACACGCTTGACAGAACCATATTCTGCGAAAACACCACTCAAGGTGTCTTGGGTAACTTCGTAAGAGAGGTTGCCTATATAAACTGACATAGATTGTCTCCGAAATTATAAATGTGTAGAGATTTAAGTTTCGGAGAAAAGTCTGTCAATACCAAAAACAAAAAGTCTGTCAATACTAAAAACAAATGCGGTTAACCGAAATAACTCTTACCTCTCATAATGACACAGGAGAAAATTTTTAGGGAGAATAAAAGAAAAGCGTTATATAAAGTAATATAAGCAATTAATAGATAAGTATTCAATTCTAATCACTCCCCATCCCTAACTTCGATAGGCATTGCTCCTATACTTTCCTCTAAGAATTAAGTGGGGCGATGGCGTTCCACTACCGCAGGCGATCGCTCATAATAACCCACATATAGGAATCCGGTTTGATTTCTGAAAAAAATTAAGTCTTGGTACGTTACGCTAGCGCTAACACACCCTACGTGTCTGTTCAAAAATCAAATAGTAGTCCTATAGGTTTTATATAACGGTTTACCCGTAGATACAACTTGCTCGATAATATCAGCAGCTCGGCTAACTCCCCCTGCTGTATTAATTGCGTTCTGTAATCTAAGAGCATTGTTTTGATAGCTTTCTTGTGTCAACACCTTTTGAATAGCAGTTCTGAGCCTAGACACGTTTAACTTCTTCAAGGTTACAGCTTCACCACATCCAGACCAAACTATACGGGAAGCTACTCCTGGTTGGTCATTAGTAATAGGAATTGCCACCATTGGCACACCCTTGGTCAAGGATTCCAATGTGGTATTCATCCCGGCATGGGTAATGGTGAGGGTTGTTTTTTCCAGCAATTCCAGTTGGGGTGCATAACCAACTACCAGAGGTTGTCCGGGTAATCCTTGTAGAACTTCAGGGCTGGCAGAACCACCCAAAGAAATTACCAATTGCACATCTAACTCACTACAAGCTTCTGCAACACAGTGAAAAATTTCTAATAAGCGATTTTGGATGGTTCCCATTGAGGCGTAAATTAGCGGTTGCCCAGTCAACTTGTCAAAGGGGAAAGGTGTTGATTCTCGACTGGCGGGGTTATTGTAAGCTCCAGTGAAATGAAAGCAATTAGGCAAATTCTCTCTGGGGAATTCAAATTCAGCAGGTTGTTGACTTAGTTGGGCTAGTTGGGAGTAGGAGTCGTTAGGACTAAAGTGTGGTGGTAAATTCCATTGGCGACGGTACTCACTGATTACTTCACGGATTGGTTTGCCTACTTGATTTAATAGTTTGTAGCCAGCCCAATTGCGTACCTTTGCCCACTTTGCTGGACTATAATCCCAAGAGGTATTAAAAGGAGGAACACTGACATCCCGGTTAATCATTAAGGCACAAGCACAGCTAACAAAGGGAATATCGAGTAATTCCGCTACGCTTCCTCCCTCTGGAGAAACTTGATCTACTATGAGCGCATCTACACCTGCTTGTTTTATTAATGAAGGCAGTTCGCGGAGATTCAGTTGTGTCCCTTTTTGTATAGCATTGATGGTATGTCGCAGTGCCGCTAATCCGCTCAGTTTTCCCAGTTGCGTAAACATCTGTTGCATAGACCCCAAAGGAAAATCAGACTCGCCAACTGCCTGAAATTCTAATCCGGCTGCTAGTGCTTTTGGTTGAGCATCAACTATTCCAAATAAGGTGACGCGATGACCCCGTTTTTGAAGCTCGTAACCCAAGGTAGTCATAGGGTTGAGGTGGCCAGATGCCGCCGGACAGATTAGTCCATAATGAGTCATCTTACTGTTTCTAGTGAATTACAAGGTTGCTGTAGTTTATATCACAGAACAGGTATATAACGTGTAAAAATACGCTATTCAATACGGTTCGGTTAAGCCCAAAACCCGGTAAGCAGATCCCAGAACCTGAAGGTCAAAGCAATCCTCGTTGTCAAAAAAGCCAGAGCCAAATTTCCGAACAAAAAGCCCATACATAGAACACAAAACGCTAAACTATCTACACTTACGTATATAAACCGTGTAGAATGGCAGAACGGGAATCCATCAACTTCAAACTGCCCAAGCCTTTAGCAGCAGCACTTAGAGCCGCAGCCAAAGAACGCAACACCACCGCCACTAATTTAGTAATTCAAGGACTACATTATGTCCTGGGCGATGTGGATGGTATGGAAACTGATGTAGAAACCCGTCTACACCAAATCGAAGCCCAATTGACACAACTTGCCAATCAACAAGATACTCAGCCAGTTCAGGGTGTAAACGATAGCTCACAACAGCGACTGGAAAAGTTGGAACAGAAGACCGAAGCAATCGCTCTCCGGTTAGCCCAATTAGAAGGAGCGATCGCTTTATTGAACCAGCGTTCTACCCCTAGTTCTAGGCGACAGTCTTATAACCCACCTTCCGCACCCTAACTGTCACACATCAACAAAAAGCTGACGGAGTAGTACATAAGAACTAAGTTAGATTCAAGATTCCAGAGACTTAATGAGAATAAGTAGTATTAAGTCTCTTGATTT
>JAESGC010000080.1_pt1 | contig 27573 bp, 28 predicted proteins | sample 9266221 | NCBI WGS metagenome assembly JAESGC01 (sample SAMN14515568, study PRJNA621660) | algae metagenome | isolation source: Trichormus sp. ATA11-4-KO1 and co-occurring heterotrophs from soil, at the... | place: Chile: Atacama Desert, Tarapaca Region | collected 2009-05-22 | reverse complement strand
CCTGACTCCTGAATTCTGTTTGATAATTTTGAATTTTGAATTGATAATTTTGAATTGTTTTGCCCCCATTAATCTCTTCAATTTTGAATTTTGAATTAATAATTTTGAATTCCCCGAAGGGGTTGACTGCTATGGTAAAAATGTATTTCAGCAGTGCGAATTCCCTGGACTAGGTACTGTGGAGAGGTCTTCAATCTTAGCAGGTGATGTTTACAATGCACGGCAATTTATTGGCAATATTCATAAAAGCTATGGTGATATTTTCAGCATCAATGTGATGATGAGTTGGCTGCAAATGTGTGTTTTGATTAGTGCGGTAAGCGGAGCCATGCCATCAGGCTTATCGCTATACTATTATTTCTGTGCCAGTCAGCCAAAGGATGAATCAATTCAAAATTCAAAATTCAAAATTCAAAATAAAGATGAACAGGAGTCTGAATTCAGAATTCAGAATACTCTATTTCCAATTCTGGTTCCTGACTCCTGACTCCTGAATTCTTGATTGTGTGTTTTGTACTTGTTTTTGAACGAGTTCAACATTTACCAGAGCAATTGTACTATCAAATTGATTTTGTTGGCCAAGCGTTACTATAAAGTTTTACTTCTACCAAAAATAACTATGCCTAAAACCTGGATTATTAAAATAGACAGCTATTTCAATGCCAATCCCAATTGCATTATTGCTAATGCCCACATTGACAAATTCCCTACTGATTTACCCCTAGAACCCAACATCCGCGAACCTAACAAGAGAAGTGCGACGTACCGACAAATTTTTGACTCGTTGACGACTCAACCCGAAAAATTCTTTGAGCGCCATAGTGGTATCGTCCTCTGTGCAAATAAAGTTAAGCCCAACAAAAACAAAACCGAACTAGAACTAGAGATACTGGAAGCTTCTGAGGGTGGCAGCGATGGCATTATCAACGGAGGCCACACAGTTTTAGCATTTGAGCAAGCCAGGAATTATAACTATGACCTCAGCCTTGCTAGAGTTAAAGTCACCATTCATATTGGTTTAAATGAAGCAGAAGCCAAAGATATCGCTCTGGCCTCTAATACCTCTTCCCCTGTGGACTCTCGCTCTAAAGTCAATGCCAGGGGTGATTACGATTTTATTAAGCAATACTTAGCCAAGTTAGAACGGAAAGAAGATAGGAAATTCCGCATTGCTTATTACCAGAACCAAAGTGGCGCTCCTAGAAATGCCCAGTGTAATGTGACTCACCTGTTCAAGTTGATTAATTGCCTGGATAGAAATCGGTATAACCCAGACGGAAACAAAAGAACCAAGCATCCTACGGGTACAAATACGCCAAGTCATATCACAGATGCTGAGAGAGAAAGATTGGCAAAGTTACTTCCTCTACTTTCGCAAGCTATGTGGATTGAGCAACGACTCTACGAAATTATTCAAGAGCATATCAGTAACCCCAGAAGAAAGGGGATAAACGACTTAGCCTCTATTGATACGCGCAAAAATACTCTGCTGCCCGATAGCAAGTACTCGTTTGGCTTCGGCGCGCCCACTGATTTAGCATTGCCCATCATTGCATCTTATCGGGTGTTCTTGGATGAGCAGTACAACTGGATTATTCCTTTTAATGAGTTTGCTGAAAACTTTCTTCAACATCTATGGGGGAATTATTACCGGAAGTATCTCGTATCAGAAAAATTAGCAGGTAATACAGTAGGTACGAAAATTTGCCGCAATCAAGAAATTTGGGAAAGTTTGTATATTTCTGCTCAGAGTTACCTAAATCAGCATTTGATGAAAATGGTTAATTCTACTAAACACCAAGAATTAACACTTAGCTCGTCAACAGTCCACCGCTAATCGGATGGAAACCAGGTAAACGCGATGGCTTAATGCTATTGGTACAAATCTACTCATTGATGCTGTCAACTCTTTGGGCTTTCTCCACCGAATTATCGTTCACACCCAAAGTCAATTGTAAAGGAGTCTTTGACGGGTACGCTTTTACCACCTGTCGATAAACTTCATAGTTGGTGGATAGCGTTCTCTTTTGCTCACCCACCCCATAGCTCATTTGGTATTTTACAGTTTTCTGCAATTCGGGTTTGCCTACCTCTTCTTGAAGTCTTTTGCGTCCTTCCACCTCATCCACACTTGGTCGCGGAGGCAAAGTTGGCCACCATAGCCCCCGGTCATCTGGACCAATTACTGCTCCTGGTGGTTTCAATCCATTTCGATTCAATGCGGAAGCCGTAGCAAAGGTTTCCACACGTGGTGATCGCTCATTTGTCAGATTGTTAGCATATTCCACTTGCCAAGCATAAGTGGTGAGTGCTGTGGCTTCATACTGTTCAGTAATTATATTGCTGCAACTGGAAAGTGTAAGCGCTGTTAGTGCAGTCATTAAAGAGGGTAAAAATCTCAGCTTTTGCATTATCTTAAGTTAATATCTCTCACCAATCATTGCTGCCACGGAGAAGGAATCGCCGTTCTCGAAAGCACCTTCCCTGTATTGGGATTCAGTCTGACTTTTGTTTAATTGCTTCTTCAATCTCTGCTAACTTTTGACGTAAAATCTCTTGAAATTCTATTAGTTGAGAAGATTCAATTTTTTTAAATGAATCTAAAGAGATTTGTTGCAGAGTACGAGATGCCTGTATTACTGATTTAGTATCAGTATTTATTATTGTTGGTGTTTCTGTGCGAGATGCTATCACTCCAGCTACTAATTTTCGTGTAGCGATAACAGACAATTTTTCTGCAATCACTTTTTGCGTAATTTCCACTCTAATTGATTGAGCCTCTTCTTCAGTTGAATCCAAATTCTTCGCTGAAAGTTTCTGTAGTGCCATTGCATGAACCCCTTTTAGTCCACCTCTAATAGCAACTTTTAAATCTTCTGCCAAAGATAGTATTGGAAAAACATTGGCATCAATAGAAGCAGGGTTCAGTTGTAAGTCCAATAGCAAGCTTAAAACTGATCGTTCTGATTCACTCAAATTTAAAGAATCTAATTTTTGCTGTTGTTCTGTAGAATCAGATGCTATCAATTCTAAAATTGATTTAATGCGTTTTTGTGCATTTAAACGTCGTACTACTGTTGAAAGAATACGAGGAATATCTTGAACATCTAATCCCGTGCTTGTTGCTAATTCCCGCATTATTGCCTCTGCTTTGTCAAGAGGATTTAAGTCTTCTCGGTGTAGAGAAGTCAGTAATGCTTTGCGATGTAAATTAACTGGTTCTGGAATTATAACGGCTTGCAAAGTTTGCCAGCCTAAAGTTTTAGCACTACGCCAACGTCTTTCTCCATCAAATAATACAAATTTTTCTTTATGAGTTATTAGTATGATTGGTTGTAACTGTCCTTCTCTAGCCAAAGAATGGGACATTGATTCGATACTTTCTTTTAAAAAAGTTTGTCTAGGTTGTTCTGGATTTGCCTCGATTCGTTCAAGGGGAACTTCAATTACACCTGAGTTTAATTGAAGTTGTCCTCGCAGTTCTTTCAATTGTGCTTCCAATTCCCCGGAGTTGTTGTTACGAAGTTCTTCAATCTCCAGTTTTAATCTTTGGATCTCTTTTTCTGCTTCAGATAAATATTGAGATTGCTTGGCACTAGAAAAATAATTGTTAAGGTCAGGAGCTTTACGAGCAGGCATATCTATTTTGATTTTTTGCTTTTTTTAGGTTTTCCAATTAAAGTTATAAGCTCAGAAGTAATATCTTTAAAGTCATCCTTTCCAGGATGGCTGGGACGATAAAGATGTAATGGTAATCCTTGACCACTAGCATTCACAAATTCTGCGCTGTCTCGGATGGCACTAAATGCACGAATATTCATCTGTTCTAACTGAATTGGTAACGAAGTAAGCATCTGTCGATGAGTACTGCGTCGAGCATCATATTGATTGGGTACAAATCCTAAAATTTCTGGAGTAGGTTTTAAACGTAAGTGCTTGGAATGGTAATAGTACCATTCCAATAAATGAGCTGCTCCTTGAATTGATTTTGGTTCCAACTGCACAGGAATAACTATATGGGTACAAGCCGCCAGAGCCATTAAAGGTAAAGGGCCAAGAGTGGCTGGGCAGTCAAATATAACTAGATCATGCTCAAGTGGGTAATCAGTTAAGCAGTCACATAAAAGGTAAGCTCCTCGTTTGTGCAACACCAATTCATCTGCTGTTTGAGTCAGTATCATTCCACCTTGACAGACTGTAACTTTATTAGTATGTTCGCTCCAACAAGGGGTAAGTGGCCAATCACCATTAAAATCTTCTTTAAGAATTGCTGCTAAAGTTTGTTCAGGTTCTGGCGGTTCTAATCCACAAAATAGCGTTAATGAACCTTGTGGATCGAGGTCTAGTAGTACTACATCATATTTGCGTTTTGCTAATTCATAAGCCAAGTGAACCGAAAGCGTAGTTTTACCACTGCCCCCGGCATTGCTGATGACAGCTAATCGAATTTGCATGGTTCTACTTTAATTACTATTTAAAAATCATATACTGACATCTACATCTCATATATCAATATATGATCTATTAACACTCCTTTGCCTAAAGGACAAAACACTTTTACACTAAAGCGTCGGCTCACACCAGTTGATAAACTGTTCGATTATTGCATTATTGATGCCCCACCACAGCGATCGCAAATTTGTTTGAGCGTAATTGGAGCCAGCAATGCTTTGATGATTCCCGTCGAAGCTTCGGTGAAGGGGTTACAGTCTCTAATTCGCACCTTGGAGTTAATTGCTGAATTAAGAGACGACCAAGAGGCTTTCGATGGTGAGATTTTAGGTGTAGTTCCTTTTCGAGATCGATGGGTAGGCTTGCGTCGCACAAATGAAGCAAATAACCAGCGAATGGTTAGGGGCTGATTTAGTGTTGCCATCAATTCGAGAATCAGAAAAATTTAAACAAGCCATCAATAAAGGCTTGACTTTGCACGAAATGGGCCAAGCTGATTTGGCTTATCCAATTGAAGTGATAGTTGAAAAAATTAAAAAATTATGAGTGAAGCTGGTGATATTCGTAGTTTATTGACATCCAAGTCTCGCGCCAAGGTTCCTCCTCGCGATACTTCATTAGGTAGTAAAAGTTCTTTGTCTGAATGTGAACCATCAACTGAAGTTAATGAAGAAAAAGCTGAACCTGACACCCAAGAGTTATCAGGACTCAAAGCCGAGTTGGATAACTTGCCTACCGTTGGTAAGCGGCTGGCTGTTCATCTTGAGCAAGGAATTAGAGATGATTTGATGAAGTTATGCGATTCCAACGATATTACACCAGAGATTTTCATTGAAGCTGCGATCGCCTTTTTACAAGATCAACCGAATAAGATGCCAAAGGTGATAGCTAACGCTAAGAAACGTTTGGCAGAACGCAAACGTGCGGGATTAGTCCGGCGTACTCTAGCAATGATGCAAAAATACGGTAGCTAGCAAATTTGGCAGCCACTGCTCCTATCCCTGCCCACCCTGCTTAACTGAGGATGGGGTTTCTCGGAGAATTTTTGATGACAAATCATGATTTGTCATGACAAATCATGATTTTTACTGTTAATTTTTTAACCTGTATTAAATTTTCACTAGAAATTTACGGAACATTAATTATTTAAATCCTTGCCAGCCACTTAGTCAGCGCTAAATTAACCAGTAATTCTAGAGTGTTAGGGACATTCCTGTAACCTTTAGGAATTGGTACTGGCGTAAATGATTTAGAAGAACCACTAGAAAACATAAATTTAGGTCGCTTTTCTTGTGGCATAGCGTCCCATTCAGATTGAAATCTCATCCTGCCAAAACCGAATGGCACATGACCAACATGAGTAACTGTTTCACCATCTAGCCATAGCCGCAATCTACCAATCACTTCTTTTCGCCGTGATGTAGGAGTTGGCAACCACAAAAATACAACTGGCTTATAAGTATTTCTTTGATAACAAATTTCGGCTACTGGTTTACTTTTACCTCTGCCATATCTAATAGTATTTCGACCTTCTACAGATTCTTGAATACGCTCATCAAAACTAAGAATTTTCTCTCTAAATTTGATAATCGCTTGCTGTTCTTCCCCAGTACAAGCACCAAGCCAATCTAAAAGTAGTTGTGGTGTTTCTGGGATATTTTGAGAGGTGCTGCTAAAAGTTAGCTCTTGATAAGGAATAGGAATTGACCATTTTTGATCAGTATTAATATCCTGTAATTGCAAGTAGAAATCTTGATTATTTTTTAGGACACTAACCTGCAATAAATCAATTTTCAATAGATTATATTTACAGTCAATCAGATTATGTCTATGAAAGCATGGGGCGGCTGCTATTAGCTTAACTGGCTGGTCATAGTCTATTTGTTCGGCAAATGGTTTTTCATCTAGCAAGTTGTCATAATAACGAGTTAACTGCTGGATAACATACCTATCTTCAGCGTTCTTAAGTTCTATGATGACTAACTGCTTTTGAGCATCCAAAGCCAAAATATCGCAGACTTCACCTTTAACAGCATACTGTCGCTGGAGTGGGGTAAATCCCAAGAACTGCTGTAAATTCTGCCAAATAAAATCTTCTAGTGCGGCTTCTGATGCAAACTCCCAACCTTCACCTGTTTTTCTTAATGCAGCCCCAGCCAACATAGTCTCTCAATCAATGTTCAAAATTCAGCCACAGATAGCTTACCGTGAAATGATTGAGGGTGCGATGGAATAGGTAGAGTGATCGCAAATTGCAACTCTGTATAAAACCTTCAACCAGAGCGAATGAAAATTATACAACATAAATTTATGTCGCAATTAAGACATTTGAAGCGATAGCGCAAATTGGAAAATTTGGCAATCTTTTATCCTCAATCTAGTTGGCGTATAGTCAGAATCTGTTAACAATCAACAAGAATTGATCTATGGTTCGAGAGCTAGAACGAAAACGTCAGAGTGCAGAGTTTCCAGAGACTGCCCCGGCTGCTAATCCAGTGTTTTTTTGAACCTACACCCGCCGGACAAAGGCATGGCTGAGGGAATCATGGGATGAATTATGCCATTTCTACGGAGTGTGTGCCTTGCACTCAGCGCTCCGTAGAAATCGCAACCTCCAACACTGGAGTGCCTTTAGATTAAAAATTGGTTTGGCCTTAATGGGCTGTGATACTGAAGCCGTCATGGAACCACAATATATCAACCAGTTGCCGCCCCATCCGCATAAAAGTAAATGCCCATCTGGTAGTTGCGACCTACCAGTTAGGCACTCAAACATTTCTCCTAAATCAATTACATTCAATTTAGAAGCAGGAAAGTATATGCTATCAGATGATGAATCCTCTAGGGACAAAATTTATTCAACAGTGGAATTGAGCATTGCCCAAGAACGGCTCCGCCAAGCTCGGTGGAGTTTTAATTTAGTTTTGGCAATGACGGCGGCTTTTACTTTAATCAGCTTGGTCGGGGTTGGACTACTGCTATCTGGTAAAACCACAGAAGGATCTTTTGCCGCCGCCGGTGGATTTGCCTCTAGTGTTCGCTGTCTCCAACTGGCAAAAGACACCAATGACCGACTAGACAAGATAGCAGCCGAAATTTAATTTCGGCTGTGTCCTCAAGCGCGATCGCTTCCTATGTCTCAAGAAGGGAGCGATCACGCTCAATAACTTGTTAACAGGTTTTATGGTTCTGGGAAAAGCGGGGACAAAGTTTACTGATTACTACTGTGATGTTGAAAGTATCGGATGCCAAAGCGATAAATTGTAAAATACAACATTTTGATAATTTTATGACTTCATTAGTTTTAGAGTTACAAAGAGACGCTCTTGAATCATCAGTTTCCGTTTTAAACTTGCTTCGTAAAGCTTTAGTTGTTGCAAAAAAACTTGGGATTGAGGAATTTAAACAATGGGTTGAGCTAGAACTTGATGGTTATTCTGAAGAAGTAAATATTCCTGATTACCGCTTGTTAGTAGGTGAATTAAAAGCAAGAAATCCTTATCATGGTTGGATACCAGTTATACTGGGTAATGCGCCTGAAATAGCAGAAACAATCTCTAAAATATATATCAAACAGCCAATTAGCGAAATAGAGGAATTAGTTAAAAGTGAATCTGATGTAAAAATTATGCATCTTCCTAAGAAGATAGAATTACTGCTAATACAAATGTTGGATTTACCTTTACAGCCAGTATTACATTTTAGCAAAATAAATTTATCAGGTATCTTAGAGGCTACTAGGAATATTGTACTTAAATGGTCTTTAAAGCTAGAAGATGATGGAATTATTGGAGAGGGATTGACCTTTTCTGCAAAAGAAAAGCAAATAGCACAAGCAGCACATTACACAATTGGAACTTATATCAATATGTCGCAAACATATAGTTCAATGTCTGATAATCACTCAACTAATATTCAGGCTGGTCGTGACGCTAGTGGTAATTTACTGAGTTCTGAAGTTACTGGTATCGTAGCAGGTGGTGATATTAGTGGCACTGTTAATAATGCCATTAACCAACTGCAAGCATCTAACAATCCAGAAGTATTACAGTTAGCAGAATTACTGAATAAATTACGAACTGTAATTGAAGCTGAACCTGCCTTAGCACCAGATTATAAAGAGGTAGCACTAGAACAAGTAGCTGTCTTAGCAGAAGAGGGGCAAAATTCTAAAAAAGAATCGAGAATTAAGCCAATCAAAACTGCTATTGCAGCTTTAAGAGGAATAGTAGGTGCATTACCACCAGCAGCAGAGTTGGTAAAAGAATTTAATGAACTACTGCCCACCATTGCTCAGATATTGAATTTGGGATAATTCATTTATGTAGACTACTAGGGATCGCCCCCAACCCCATCACCCCATGACTAACATCCACAATCTTGGCATGACCGATACCGAATATGCCAAGCTGATAGCCCAAGGCTATCACCCGAATCTAGAACAACAGCTGCTAGAACTTGGCGAAAGCTTAGACCAAGCCAGGAAGCTAGCGCGAATAGTGGGACTGACACAAGATAAAGCACCCCAGACAGACCAGGAGTGGGAAGAATTTATGGCAATTTGGGGGGATTAGTTCTGGGGGAAAGTAGGCGATCGCTCGGCTGCCTCTGTCATGGAAATAAAAGGTAAAAATAAAGACACTGCCAGCGTTAGTAACAAAGTGAGTAATCGAAAAATGACTTATGTTTAATTTTTTGTATTAATAAATACTAAGTTTTTTTATTTTATTAGGTTCAGAATATCTCAAACGAATGATAGCGAATATATAGCTTATATATGGAGGTCTTTACAAAGATGTTCGCTGTAACACTCATTAATTTACAATTACAGCATAATTTCAGTATATCCAACGAGGTTATTGTAAACAAATATAGCCAACATATAGTCTGATATATCACCCACTAATTCATTTAGTGGGTTCTGAGGTAGATGGCTATCCAAAAAATTTTGGTAATAAATCAACCAAAAGTTGGTAAGCTCATCCGTGAAATACGTAAATTAACTAGTCTTACACAAGAACAATTCGCAGCCAAGCTTGGCGTTACATATCCAACGGTTAACCGTTGGGAAAATGGACGTGCTAAACCATCTCCACTAGCTATACAGAAAATTGAAAATCTGTTGCAGGAGATGGGCGAACAGGGACAAAAACTGTTGACGAAGTATTATGCGGAATAGATAACTTACCAACGCTCTCAAAGCAAGTATTGAAAGTCTAGGAGAAGCGTGTCGGTGAAGCAAGTCGTCATTGAAAACCCCATTATCAACTCAGCATTTTCTGAACCTCAGCAACATTTCCGCTTTGATGACGATGGCATTACCAGCGACATTATTGATACTAGGCGCAGAAGTCATTACTTCATTCCCATTGCTAAACCCAAAAAGAAGGATCAGCAGCTTGAGATTGACTTAGGTCTATGGACACAAGACCGAATAGAAGAAAACAAGTTTATTAATGATATCCGCGATCGCGTTTCATTATGGCGGCGTGGTGGTTATCGTAGTGCTGTCAATATTACCCCAGTCACAAGACGACTGTTAGAGCATTGGACAAATCCAGAACGAGAAAGGAAGCTGTTTTTTTGTCAGATTGAGGCTTTAGAAACAGTTATTTACATTACTGAAGTTGCTGAGAAGTCTGGAGATACCTGGATTAAAAATCAGCTGAATCAGTTTAAAGAGGACGCTAACCCATTGCTATTTCGTCAAGCGCTAAAGATGGCGACGGGTAGCGGTAAAACTGTCGTCATGTCAATGCTGATTGCTTGGCATTCCCTCAATAAAATTGGCTCACCTCAGCGTCGAGAGTTTAGTGATACTTTTTTAGTAGTTGCGCCAGGGATTACAATCCGCGATCGCTTGCGTGTATTGTTACCTAATGACCCAGAAAATTACTACAAAAAGCTAGATTTAGTACCCTCAGATTTATTGGCAGATTTAGATAAAGCCAAAATAGTTATCACTAATTATCATGCTTTCAAACTAAAGGAGCATACCAGCGCTGCTTCGCTAACTAAAAGCATTCTGATTCAAGGTAAGGAAAATCCGTTTACTGAAACCCCATCCCAGATGGTTAATCGGGTATGTCGTGGACTGGGGACTAAGAAAAATATCATTGTCATTAATGATGAAGCACATCACTGTTACCGTCGTCGTGTTGGTGGTGATGAAGAAAAATATAAAGGGGATGATTTAAAGGAAGCGAAAAAAAATGAAGAAGAAGCCAGAGTTTGGATTTCAGGGTTAGAAGCTATTCAAAAAAAATTAGGGGTAAAAGTAGTCTATGACCTTTCTGCTACTCCATTTTTCTTAAAAGGTTCAGGCTATAAGGAAGGAACGCTGTTTCCTTGGGTAGTATCCGATTTTTCCCTAATTGATGCTATTGAATCTGGTATTGTCAAAATCCCTCGTGTGCCTGTATCTGATGACAGTATGAAGGGAGAATTGCCGACTTATCGCAACATTTGGACACTAATTCGTGACCATTTGCCCAAAAAGGGGAGAGGTTCTAAAGAAAATGTACCCTCAACTCCAGAACCAAAATTACCCAAGGAATTAGAAGGTGCGCTGCGGACGTTGTATGGCAACTATGAAAAGTCTTACAGAACTTGGGAGCAAAACTCGGAGGCACAAGCAAAGGGACTGACACCACCAGTTTTCATCGTAGTTTGCAACAATACCAGCGTCTCGAAAATGGTTTATGACTATATCTGCGGTTGGGATACTGGTAAAACTTACCCCGATGGCAGACCTGTTTTAGCTCCTGGGCAGTTATCGCTGTTGAGCAATGTCAAAGATGGTAACTGGATAGCTCGACTTAACACAATTCTGGTTGACAGTGAGCAGTTAGAGTCTGGGGAGAGTATGACTGCTGAGTTTAAACAACTGGCAGCACGGGAGATAGAAGAGTTTAAAGCTGAGTACCGCAATAGATATCCAGGTCAAGACCCAGACAAAATAACTAATGAAGACCTGTTGCGAGAGGTACTGAACACAGTAGGTAAACCTGGCAAGCTAGGTGAACATATCCGTTGCGTTGTCTCAGTTTCCATGCTAACGGAAGGTTGGGATGCCAATACAGTTACCCACATTTTGGGAGTGAGGGCATTTGGTACTCAGCTTTTGTGTGAACAAGTAGTAGGAAGGGGTCTAAGACGCATTAGCTACACCAGCAATGACCAAGGAATGTTTGAGCCGGAATACGCCGAAGTCTATGGTATTCCGTTTGCCTTTATTCCCTGTGCTGGTTCAAACAAAGTACCAAAACCGGGATTACTGCCTACTCGTGTTCGCGCACTTCCAGAAAGGATTCATTGTGAAATTACTTTCCCTAAGTTGTTAGGCTATCGCTACGAAATCAGCAGCAAGAAATTGACTCCAGATTTTAGTAAACCAGGGTGTCGCTATTCCCTATCTACATCTGACTTACCCACTAGCACCACAGTTGCCCCTATTATCGGTTTGTCTAATATTCATACCCTCGATGACCTGCGATCGCAACGTGAACAAGAGGTAGCTTTTTTACTGGCGAAATTTACCTTAGAAAAATATTTTCGCTGTAGCGAGTTTGAGTCAGAAGTTCAGGCTTGGTTATTTCCTCAGGTGTTACACATAGCAAAGCGATGGATAAAAGAATGCGTCACCTACAAATCTGGGACATATCCCCAACTGCTACTGCTCAATGAGTTTGCTCACAGTGCTTCAGATTGTATTTATCAGGCAATAGTTGCTGGAGAACGTGAAACTTCCCTTAAACCCATATTGCGACCCTATAACCCAATAGGTTTAACAAGTTATGTAGACTTTAGCACTGCCCGTCCTGTTTATGTCACTGACCCAAATAAATGTCATATTTCCCATGTAGTTGCTGACACCAATAGTTGGGAACAAAAAATGGCACAGGTGTTAGAAGACATGGATGAAGTGGTTTGTTATGTCAAAAACCAGGGACTCGGTTTTCTAATTCCCTATACCTTAAATGGCCAACAAAAGAACTATATGCCTGACTTCATTACAAGGATAAATGATGGTCAGGGTGATTTATTAAATTTGATTGTTGAGGTATCAGGAGAAGCCAGAAAAGATAAAGCAGTGAAAGTATCAACTACTCAAAATTTTTGGATACCAGCGATAAATCAACATGGTGGTTTTGGTAGGTGGAATTTTATCGAAATTACTGACCCTTGGGATGCAGAAAATACCATTCGGGCTTTTATTAACAGTGTTTACGGTAAACAATCCACTGTCAGTAAAATTCAAGCGGCTTAGTGCTGATTTTTAATAACTTCTTTGTCAGTTTTGTGATTCATTAATAACAAGTAGAGTAATTAAATGCCTAAAAAATCTCAAATTGATACTGTTAAACATAAAGATAAAAGAGCCAATATCCCTACAGAAGAACTACGGGATTTTTTATCTGATGAAGAGAAAGAACCAAAGCCTTTACTTTATTCACGTGATACATCTTTAGACCCTCAGTTAGTCTGGAAAGATAAAGATAAACAAGACAGCCAAGATTTAGAAGTTCCTGCTGTACCAATTTATATTCAAGAGAAGATTCATCCCCAAGCTATTATTGAAAATTTTCGCACTCAGGCTAAGAAAGAACAATTTGAGCAGTTAAGTTTATTTAGCGACTTTAATGGATTGGCATTTGAGAAGCTAATTGATTTTTATCAACACAAGGAAGGGGTGAGTTGGACTAACCGCATGATTCTTGGTGACTCTCTCCTAGTAATGGGTTCCTTGGCTGAGAAGGAGGGGTTAAAGGGCAAAGTCCAAATGATTTATCTAGATCCTCCCTATGGCATTAAGTTTGGGTCAAATTGGCAGATATCAACCAGGAAACGAGATGTTAAGGATGGTAAAGCTGAGGAAGTAACAAGACAGCCGGAACAGGTAAAGGCGTTTCGGGATACTTGGGAGTTGGGGATACATTCTTATCTGGCTTATCTGCGCGATCGTTTGGTAGTAGCGAGGGAGTTATTGACTGAGACAGGTAGCATTTTTGTGCAGATTGGTGATGAAAATGTGCATTTAGTTAGATGTCTGATGGATGAAGTATTTGGGAGTGATAACTTTTTAGGGCAGATCACTTTTAGAACAGGAAGCGGCTTTGTAGCACGTTATATAAAAACAACTAGCGATTATCTCATCTGGTATTCCAAGGATTCAACTAAAGCAAAGTTTCGTCGTTTATTTGTAGAAAAGAATACAGGAAATGACACATATTTTGATAAAATACAACTGGCAGATGGGCAATTATGTAACTTTGAAGATTTAGAGGATATACCTACAGGTGCTACACCTATTGCTCTTAGACCATTGGTGTCAGCTTACTCAGAAAATACAAATTACACATATACTTTTGAGGGAAAAAACTATTACTGTGGGACTAATAGATGTTGGAAGACAACTTCTGACGGAATGAATCGCTTGGCGGCTAATAACCGCATATATGCTAGTAAGAACACTCTAAAATCGATAGCTCGCCACAGTGATTTTCCCTGTAGCGAAGTGACGCATGTTTGGGATGACACAATGGAATTACTTTCTAAAAATTATGTTGTCCAGACATCTACTAAAGTAATTGAGCGTTGTATTTTAATGACCACAGATCCTGGCGATTTAATTTTAGATCCTACCTGTGGAAGCGGTACTACAGCCTATATTGCCGAACAATGGGGTAGACGCTGGATTACTATCGACACTAGTCGCGTTGCTTTAGCACTAGCCAGAACTCGCCTCATGTCAACCCAATATCCCTACTACCTACTAGCTGACTCACCAGAAGGCATTCAGAAAGAAGCAGAAATTACCGGAAAACTACCACCAACTAATCCCAAAACTGAAAGCAACATCAAAAAAGGCTTTGTTTACAAGTGTGTCCCTCACATTACTCTAAAAGCGATTGCTAACAACCCAGAAATTGACACTATCCACGACAAGTGGCAACAAAAACTAGAACCCATTCGCACCCAGTTAAACCAACTGCTCAAGAAAAAGTGGGAAGAATGGGAAATTCCCCGTGTTAGCGAAGCCATGCGCGGTAGCGCTTCATCTCAAGATAAATGGTCACAGGAAGCCAAAGACTTATTGCAAAAGTGGTGGAAGCTCAGACAGCAACGACAGCAGGAAATTGACGCTTCTATTGCCCGTAATGCAGATTATGAAACACTCTATGACCAACCCTATGAAGATAAGAAACGCTTGCGGGTAACTGGCCCCTTTACCGTTGAAAGCCTTTCCCCTCACCGTGTCCTTGCCGCCGATGATGAACTTCCAGCCTCAGAAGCTGAAGGTACTCAACACGCCTCTGACCAATTTGAAATCAGAATTATTGAGAACTTGAGGAAAGCAGGAGTCCAAAACACTAAAAAAGATGAACGCCTCAAATTTGATTCTCTTGAGCCTCATCCTGGCACTTGGATACAAGCCGAGGGAGAGTACACCGACAAAGACGGCAATGTAAAACGAGTTGCAGTTTCTATTGGCCCCGAATATGGCACTGTGGCAAGGGATCAAATTAAGGAAGCGGCTAAGGAAGCTGTACAAGGTTTAGGGTATGACTTGCTGATTGTTTGTGGTTTTACTTTTGATCCTGGCGTTGCAGAAGAATCCAAGCGCTACGGTAAGTTACAGGTATTAGTAACCCGAATGAATTCTGACCTGCTGCTAGGTGAGGAACTGCTGAAAAAAACCGGCTCAGGTAATCTGTTTATGGTCTTTGGTGAACCAGATATTGAAGTCAAATCCCAAGACGGAAAAATTACTGTAGAACTTCAAGGTCTAGATATTTATGACCCAACCACTGGAGAAATCCGCAGTAGTTCAACTAATGACATCGCTTGCTGGTTTCTTGACACCAACTACAACGGTGAAAGTTTTTTTGTCCGTCATGCCTACTTCACCGGAGCAGATAAACCCTATGAAAAACTTAAGAAAACTTTGAAAACTGAAATTGATGAAGATGCTTGGTCAGACCTCTACTCTACCACCAGCCGTCCCTTTGACCCACCGCAAACCAAAGACGGTAAGCCTGGCAAGATTGCGGTTAAGGTAATTAACCACTATGGCGATGAAGTGCTGAAGGTTTATCAGATGTAATATGTGCGATCGCAGTTTGTCTAAAGTTGAATTATCGATCTGTTCCGGGAAAACTTAAAACAAGACCCTGTGTTGAAAAATCTGATTGTAATTCGTCAGCCAAAACGCTAAAAATTATACAAGATTACACAACAAGAATGGCAACGTGTACGTAAATTGAGAGGATGGCGAAGCTGCAAAGCAGATCGCACCCCAGCTAATTAAGTAAACACTTGAACAAACTGGATAGTTATTTGTATGAGTGAACCTATTTCTTTAACAGTATTTTTCGGAGCTTCTAAAGGAATTTTTGATATTTCCATAAGATTAGCTCAAGCTTTCAAACTAATAGAATCTATTGAAAGTAAAATTGACCAATTGATAGAGGTAGATTTTAATGCTGCTTGGAAAACACTTCTTCAGGCGTATAATTCTAGTTCTTCAAATAAACAAAAGTCTGTGCTTGTTCATGATGCAAGAACTGGCTTTACTAAAGCTACTTGCCTTGAAAAAGGGGAGCGACTTTTTTATGCTTACCTGGGATTAGCAATTTGTCATAATTTACTTAATGATAATAATAATGTAAAAACAGCTTTACTAGAGGCTGCCAAAGTTAGTATATATAACGATATTTATCGACAAGAAAGAAATTCATCTCTTGGTTTTAATAAGTATGTTTTTAATTCGTTTATAAATAATTATAATCCTGAAACTACCTTAAACATCGTAAAAAGTATACTTTCATATCCATTAATATTAGAACAAAAAAAAGAAATTAAAAAATATAATAAATCCAAAAGTAATTTGATTAATGATATTTATAAAAAAATCAATGCCGAAGAAAAAATGATTATTTGGGAAACAGAAACTAATCAGCCTAGTGATTTATTTAAAAATTTAGAATCAAAATTATTGGGGTTAATAAGTTTACAAAAAGAATGTTTGGAAATAATAAACGAACTCAGAATACAGGAGTCAGGAGTCAGAATACACCACCCATAAAGAGATGGTGTTTTAAGAAAAGTTTCAACCCTTATCTCATCCACAAGGGACGAGGTTTTAAACAAATTAATTATTCTGACTCCTGAATTCTGACTCCTGAGTTCTTTTTGAGAATAGCAAAAAATGAATATCACAACACAAGAGCCGAAAGCAAAATTTAAACCATCAGGAGATGAGCATATTCTTGATGAAACAGCAATAGTTACAAAAAGTTCTAATTTAAAGTATTTTATAGAATTACGGACTTCTCCTTTAATCAGCTATATTTTAAAAGTTTATTCAAAAGCAAATGTTAATCGAACAAGTGTAAGCGAGTGGTTATCTGTCAGAACCAAGCCAGGATTTTACAAAGAACTATCTCCTAATTTAAATTTGGCATACTCTGACCAACGTGATGGACACGGAACACAACATTGGTGGAAGTTATTTTTCAATGAGGACTACAAACAAGACATATTAGCCCACATAAAAATTGAAATTGGGTTAGTTAAAAGCAAAAATTCGCCAGATGATAGTAATTCACAATACCAATGGGGCGGGTTAAATTTTCGGTCGAAAGCAGAAGTGAGAATAGCACACGCCTTACATAGTAAATGTGTTTTATTCTTTGCTAATAGTCGTGCCTATATGAATTTAACTGATTTACCTATTTCTAATATTGATAATAAATTACAGGAAAGAGTAGAAATCGATTTCTTAGTTTTTCATAAACAAAAATGTATGATTCTAGAAGTTGATGGAATACATCATCAGCAAGCATCACAAAAAACTAGAGATTATAGGAGAGATCGAGTTTTATTACGCGATGGAATTCGTACAGCTAGGTTTGATGCTAGTGATTGCTACAACCGTCCTTTAGATGTTGTCGAAGAATTTTTAAATCTTTTTTAGCGCCATATTTTGTGATTGCACTCCCTGTTTTTGGGAACCATACAAATAGCATTTGCCAAAAACGGTCATGTCTAAAAAATTCGGTCACATCAAAAAGAAAAAAATAGTAATGGAAGACGATGAACTAACTACAGGTATTGTACAACACCCAGTAACCAGTCGTTGGCAGACTTGGATTACTTTTACTGGACATGATATCCAGTGCATTACTGCCCACAACAAACGAGAAGATGCTAGTCAAGTAGCTCAAAAAATAGTTAATGCTTGGGCTGATGGACTACATCAAACTCAAGAAGAGGTGGCAGCCTTTATCAATTCTCTGCCTAGCGATGCACCAGTAGACCCTTTGCCCCAAAAGATAGTGATGCAATTGAGTCAGCAGGCACTAGAAGCAAGAAAATAAATTGGAGCATTCCACATATAAAATTTAACATTTTCTTTTAAATCTTCCCTAAAAATATGACGAAGCGAAATATTTTAGACATGACGAAACGAAAATTTCATTGGCCTTCTTGGCTGCCTTATCCTAGCTGTTGGCTTAAATCATTTCTTCTGATGTTATTTTTACGAGTAATTATATTTGTCAGTGAAAACTTAATTAAATTAGGCTATAACATGGCTCAAATTACTAGTAGTCCAGAGTTACTAGCCATTTTTGCAATAATATCTCTACTTTCTCCAATTGTAATTATTTCTTTTACCCATCACTATTTACATTTACTGCTTGGACGCTTTCTTACTGAAATTCAAGCACCAGAGATAGGTATTGTTAAAGGATTAGTTCCAAAATTGATGAGTTGGTGGGAAGGATTGTATGGCTGGCTTGTAATTATCCTGTCTACACTAGTCGCTGCTTTTCTCTGTATTTTCATTCTACCTATATTTCATCTGAGTCTTACAAAACCTCTTGAAACTTATACACAATTTCAACAGCAGATAATAGTAATATTTGGGATTTTATGGTTAATTACTGGAGCATTTATCTATCAAATTGAATACTTAGTTAGGTATCACTTAATCACTGTATATTCTGGTAATCAGAAAGTTTAAAAGTGTGAATTAGTTAGAGATTCAGAAGAATTCATTGTAGTAACAAAGATTATTGGTATCAATTAAAATACAATGCCTACAGAATGCAATCGCTGTCTCCTATATGCCCACAATCCCCACCTCGTCTGTGCTGTTCACCCAACAGGGCCAAACAGCAACAGCTGCCTAGACTTCAGAGAAGACCCCAACGCCCAAGCAGAAGAACTTTGGCAACCACAAGGGGCCATCTATTATAACGGTAAGTTGATTGTGCAGCCCCGGCAGCACTGGACACCAGAGCAACAGTTAGCTTTTCCTCTAATAACCCTGTTCTGTCACTTCCGGAAAACAATAATCGTAGCGAAACACTGGAACTTTTATCTAATCAAGCTTTGAGCTTTTCTTTTCTAAGAGATACAGTTTAAAATCACAAAACGTTGATGAGTCACCATTAACTGTATTGCATTCGACCGAGAACCGCTATATATCATCACAAAGGTGACGCTCATCATCCTTAACATTAGGGTTATTGTTCAGATAGTCAGAAACCCAAGCACAACCACGTCTCAGTAAATTATCTAAATCCAGATTCCACAGTTTCACTGTTTTGTCATAACCACCAGAAGCTAAAGTCTTACCATCAGGACTGAAACTTACACTCGTGACCGAATTGGTATGCCCAGTGAGGGTATTGAGTAGTTTACCTGTGCTGGTATCCCAGAGTTTGATGGTCTTATCACCACTAGCAGAAGCTAAAGTTTTACCATCATGGCTGAAACCTACGCCCCAGACATAATCCGTATGCCCAATGAGGGTATTGAATAGTTTGCCTGTGCCTACATCCCAGAGTTTAATGGTATTATCACCACTAGCAGAAGCTAAAGTCTTGCCATCGGCACTGAAACTTACGCCCCAGACCCTACCCGTATGCCCAATGAGCGTACTGAGTAGTTTGCCTGTACTGCTATCCCAGAGTTTGATGGTCTTATCACCACTAGCAGAAGCTAAAGTTTTACCATCATGGCTGAAACCTACGCCCCAGACATAATCCGTATGCCCAATGAGGGTATTGAATAGTTTGCCTGTGCCTACATCCCAGAGTTTAATGGTATTATCACCACTAGCAGAAGCTAAAGTCTTGCCATCGGCACTGAAACTTACGCCCCAGACCCCATCCGTATGCCCAATGAGAGTCTTGAGTAGTTCGCCTGTACTGGTATCCCAGAGTTTGATGGTCTTATCATCACTAGTAGAAGCTAAAGTATTGCCATCGGCACTGAAACTTACGCCCCAGACCATACCCGTATGCCCAATGAGAGTCTTGAGTAGTTTGCCTGTACTGGTATCCCAGAGTTTGATGGTCTTATCAATACTAGCAGAAGCTAAAGTCTTGCCATCGGCACTGAAACTTACGCCCCAGACCCCATCCGTATGCCCAATGAGAGTCTTGAGTAGTTCGCCTGTGCTGGTATCCCAGAGTTTAATGGTCTTATCATTACTAGCAGAAGCTAAAGTCTTGCCATCAGGACTGAAACTTACGCCTTTGACATGATCGTTATGTCCCTCTAGGCGGTTCCGTTCCTTAACTTCAAAAATTATTTGTTCCAATAAACTTACAAGCTCAATTTTGGTATTCGCATCTGCCCAAAACATTTGTTGTTTAAGTAGTTTCCCTGCTTTTAAGCTTTCTATCAGTGCATTAAACTCTTGGTGTGAGGCTAGTAGCAGTTCTGAAGATTTAGTCAGGAATTTGATTTGACCTATTTCTAATTGCTGCTGTTGCCATAGGAATAACCCTGCTAGACTTGAGGCGATCGCCAAACCACCAAACATTTTGATACGGGTTTTGTCATTCATAAGAGCTTGGAGAAAGAACTAGGGTTAGTACTTAACCATTGACATAGTAGATAGAATATGGTGTTACCAACTTTCTGGCAACTGAGCTTTTATAGAACTCATTTGATATCTTTTCAGGCGGTATCTGCAACAGCCAGCCGTTTGAGCATTAGCCGAATGGCACTAAGAAAAGCGGAAACGCTTATCAATTAAGCAGTTTGTAATTGTTGACGTAATTCATGCCGGGGCTGGGTCAATCTAGGGTAAGCTTTGGGGCGGCGTTTAGTGGCTCGTGTTTCATTACGTGCGGGACGTTCAGGAACAGTTTTGTGAACGATAATTTTCAGCAAAGTGTGGTAAAGTCTAAATAATAGTAAATTTCTCGTACAGTTATAGAAGCAGGTAAAGCATCAAATTCATCCTTGCTTAACCCTTGGGAACATCTTTTTGGCTTATACCAAGTAACAAGCTTGTCACAATCACCAATAATTTTACCTTTTCGCATAGTGGTTGTGCGAGATTGATGTTTGCGAAATACCGCATCACAGCCGAGTTTTGTAATAGAAAATATATCGGCGTAAGCACAAAAAGCTCTATCACCTAAAAGCACATCATTAGGTTTGAGAGAACTGTACAGTTTTCTGGCTAATTTAATATCATGAGTGTTCAAAACATCGATGCACAAAGCAACTGCGGCTCCTGTTACTAAACTGAATATCACCCCTATTTTGGCAATTGGGAATCCACATCCAGGTTTTTGACTACTAGGTTGAGGGTATTCCTTTTGGTTTTCTACAGTATCTGGCATAGAGACAGTTGAACCATCTATTACTTTGACATTTCGACCACACCATAAGTTTTCTTGGGTCACTTTTTCTTCTAAGCTTTGTGCCGATAAATTGAAAAGCTTTTCTAATAATTTCTCTGGAAGTCTTGCCCTAGCTTGGCAATAAGCACATCATTCTGTTGACGGAACTTCTACCTCTTGTTGGGCTAAATGTGCAATTATTTTACTCACGGCATTATGGCAACTTTTGTCAGTGTCCAGCACTTGGGATAAAAATGCCCACAACGTTATTAATGGGTCAAATAAACGCTTTTTGTATTTGATTTTTAGCTCAGAAATTGCTTGTTTAATTGTAGATTCTGGTAATAATTCTTGAAAAGGTAGTCCTAAACTTTGACTAAATTTATTCTTGAGAATCTGTACTCTTAGTGTCACAGTAGTAATTAACGTATGTGCTTGCTCGTTTTAAAGAAAGTATTTCATAAACGAGTAAGCTTTTTCTACCTTCAAAAAAATTTTAAGCAATTCTACATCATCCCTCATCGGCTCTCCCCTGACTCGTGCCTTTCCTGCGGGAATGGGCATTAAACCTGTAGTCCTTATTGGGCATAGCTTTCAGCTTTTCTTAGTGCCATTCCCTTCAAGCCGAAGGAACAAGTTCCGAAAAATTTGAGTTAGACGAAACATAGTATCGTATCACCTTCTATGATTGCCTATTACCATTGTGACGTAATTGCATGATGATAGGTAATACTGCCAAAATTCACCTAGGCGATTACGCGGAGCGATGGGGCGGAGCGCCCGCCGGAGGCGATCGCAAGTTTCCTCTAAAAATTTGGGTTTTTCGCCTATTGTCGATGGAGTATCACCGTACAAAACGCTAAACTATCTACACCAGCGTATATAAACAGTGTAGAATGGCAGAACGGGAATCCATCAACTTCAAACTGCCCAAGCCTTTAGCAGCAGCACTTAGAGCCGTAGCCAAAGAACGCAACACCACCGCCACTAATTTAGTAATTCAAGGACTACATTATGTCCTGGGCGATGTGGATGGTATGGAAACTGATGTAGAAACTCGTCTACACCAAATCGAAGCCCAATTGACAAAACAAGCCAATCAACAAGATACGCCACAAGTTCAGGGTTTAGATGATAGCTCACAACAAAAATTTGAAAAGTTGGAACAGAAGATGGAAGCGATCGCTCTCCGGTTAGCACAACTAGAAGGAGCGATCGCTTTGTTGAACCAGCGTTCTACCCCTAGTTCTAGGCGACAGTCTTATAACTACCACCCACCACAGCAACAACTGCAAGCTTACACCGGAGAAAATTTAGCTAAAAGATTAGGTATTGATTTGGCTACTTTGGAGCGAGAGCAGAGTACCCAGACAAGCAAGGATTTTGAAAGGTGGTGTCGGTCGAAAGATCCAGGGTCGCTGGCGTGGCGCAGGAGTGACAATGGACTTTACCACCCAGTCAAATAAATATTGAGTGTATGTATCACTTGGCTTAAAACCAGCAATGGACAACTACTCAGGAATAGGCGCATTCACATCTGGGTAAAGAACGAGGTAATGTTCCCAATGCTGACGGTAAAATTCGATTCCAGCCTGAGTAATTACTAATTTGGTTAAGTGTTTGCCGTCTTTCCAGTAGCCTACCTCTTTAACTAAGCCGTTATCTGTTCCGTAGTAATTTAGCAGTCTCAACCAAGTCCACCGCCAACTAAATCCAGCGTAATCCTCAAAACTTGCGCCCCAATCTATTCCTCCTGTACTTGCGTGATAGGCAGTGACCACTGCTGACCACTGCCTTGGTTTTAACTGTCCTTTGGGTGGTTTTTTGGATGCTGATTCACCTAACCCCGCACGCACAACAGCACGTCCAGTTGTGGTGAGCTTGATAGAAATTAGTTCACTGCTGTCATAATTACATTGGATTAAGTTGTATCCTTCCAGCACTCGCAAAGTTGAACCTAGTCCTGGGTCAACCACGCTAGCCTTTCTCAGCAAAGAGTGCAATAAAGTTTCATGGCTTGTAGGTTCAAAATAATATTGCAGATTACGCCACACAGCAGCAGGTATTCTCGTTGAACTTCTGTGCCAAGCATCTTTTTGTGCTGCCTCCGCCGACTGGTCAGCGCGGTAAATGGCGGTGAGGGTGGCTTGCTGTCGTTGGTTGAGTTTCTGCCATAGATTCAGGTGCTTAGTCATGACCTTTTTTGAATTCAAAATTCAAAATAGAGCCTCCGGATGCCGCCAGGCTGTACAAAATTCAAAATGAAGAAGAAATAATTTTGAATTTTGAATTGATAATTTTGAATTGTTTTGCCCCCATTAATCTCTTTAATTTTGAATTGATAATGAGCGAATTTTGAATTGTTTTGACTCATGACAGAGAACGCTAAAGTTTACCCCTTGCCTGACCCCGCATCAATCATCATAATCGCCAGGTTCTAACTCCAAAAGTTGACAAAATTTAAGATAATCAATCTGCCAATTGAATTCAGCAATAGCCGTAGCAAATTTTTCCGCTAAGTCCCGCGATTCTTTGCTTGCTCCTGATGGCTTGCCGTTGTAGTTGTAGGTGCTGCCGCGCTCAGTCATATTGTCGTCTAATAAATAGTATTTCTGTATTGGCATTTTACCTCTAGAAGAGAATTGTAAATTCGGGCAGGACTGCTTAAACTGAAAAATGAAAAATCAGGTGCTGGAAGATGAAGCGCGATAAGCCTGACGGCATGGCTAACGCTTACCGCCACGGGAAAGCGAAAGTTCTCTCTCACGAGGAAATACAGCTACTCTTTAGCGAAGGATTGAAAACCACCCGCGATTGCGCGGAGCGCAGTGCCGGAGGCAATCGCACCATCTTTGCTACTGCCTTGTTTACTGCGGCTAGGATTAACGAAGTTGTAACGCTGCTCACTGCTGATATATATGATAAGGATGGGAGGGTGCGATCGCACTTGACGATCCGCAAGGACAACACGAAGGGAAAACTTGCCACTCGCAGCATTCCCATAATTGAAGATTTACAAAGTTTGTTGAGTGACTACCAGCCGGAAGCGGGGGAATTGTATTTGTTCCCTGGAAGACACGGACGCGGACATATTACCTCGGATTCAGCAGCAAAAATACTTAGGGAAGCTTGTGCTAGTGTAAGCATAGAAGGAGTAAGCACTCATAGCTTCCGACGTACCGCGCTCACGCAGATGAATAATAGTCAAATTTCGTTACGAGTGATCGCAGAGGTATCGGGACACTGCAACTTGGCTGGGCTTCACACATATTTAGAGGTTCATCCGGTTCAAGTACTAGGGGCAGTGTCTTCCTTGGCAGAACTATCTCCAATAGATAAATCGGTTTAATAAACTATTACGTCCTACAGCCCGAAACTAAGGGAGCATCTAATATATAAAGTAAGAAAACTTGTCGTTGACGTTGATTTGATGTTGCGTATTAACTCTGGCGGGGAGTATAAGAAATATCCAACTTCTCCACAGCTTGACGTTTAGTTTCTTCACCGCGACGGTCATACTTGGAAGTTGTCGCAGGTGTGGCGTGTCCAGCCAACTTCTGCACAGTGACAATATCAGTCCCAGAATCTAGCAAATCTGAGCAGAATGTGCGACGGAAGTCATGGGGAGAGAATGGGTCTACGCCGGCAAGAGTAGCCCGTTTCCTTAAAATTAGCAGTACTGCTTGTGGGGTCATGCGTCGCAGTTGTACCTCTCCTCCCTTGCGAATCGGACACAGCAACGGGCCTGGTTTGCGTCCTCTAACAGCAAGCCAATCTAACACCACAGCAGTTGCCACAGTGGGCAGATACACTGTGCGGTCTTTCCCACCCTTGCCACCACGCACTTCCAGACAATTGGTATCGGCAAGAAAGTCCTTCAAATCTAAGTTAACTGCCTCCGCCCGCCGTAGTCCAGCACCGCGCAGTATGGCAATTAGGGCTGCATCTCTCGCCCCTTGTGGGGTGGTATCTTCAGTACACGCTTGCATCAGTGCTGTAATTTCCGCAGGGGATAGTGCCCTACCTCTGAGTTTTTTTCTCACTTTCACTGATGGGAAATCCACAGCTTTAGCAAAATCACTTGCATCCATCAATTCCAGTCTATGCGCTTCTTTTAATACCCGTCGCAAAGCACAGAGCATTTTATTAGCTGTCGCCGGGGCGTATCGCTGCATCAAGGCAGTACGAGCCGCCGCCGTGTGCTGGTAACGCAAGGCCGACCAATCCAAAGTCATGGCATCGCACTCGCCATTGGTGAGAAGAGAAGCGATCGCATTGAGCGCCCCCGCCATTGTCGATTTGGAACCGGAGGACAGCCCAGACAGATACACCGCCGCCGGGTGTAGAGTCAGTGGTGGGGGAATAGTTAAGACCAGTGATTTAACTGTCTGGCGGCGCATTTGCTTATCAGAAGTGTCGTTCTAGTAAGTAATTTTCTCACCACTGGGATTACTGCGATCGCTTATGTAGAGAAATAATAAAGTTCAACAATAAATAATAAAGTTCTACAATTTCTGGATGTACATGGTCTGAGCAGATCCAGAAAGGTAAGCTTTATGGCGAGAGGTAGGCAGGAGTGGACTGAGGCCAAGTTTGAACGCTACATCAAAGAAGGTCGCGGTCAAGGTAGTGGAGAGAATTATAAGCCTTGGATCACTAGTAATAGAGCGATCGCCTCCGGCGGGCGCTTTGCACCATCGCTATGAAGATGTAGTATTGCATTCAAGCTCAAGCAAACTCAACATTTTTTCTTCCAGCCTAGTCAGATAAGGGCGCTTCAGTTCCCCCAGGTGTTTGAGGACAGCATTAGCAGCCTCTTCCAAGTTCTCATGATTACGTAGCCTGCTAATGCGATCGCTGATTAATTGCATTTGCTCACACTCCTCATTCAAATAATTCATCGGCTTTAAATGGTCAATTCTCACGGTATATTCTCCATCCCAAATTTTCACAGTGCAACTAAATTCGTTTACCTGACTGACAATCGCCCAACACCCTCCCTTACCCCGTAAATCAGGGTTATCCTTAGTAATAATTTGACACACTTCACCAATCTGATAGGTATTAGGAACTTTGGTTCGTTCCATGATGCGTTGTACCACATCTTTAACAACCCTACCACTGGGCACTTTTCCACCAGCTTCCTCTACTGCGGTTTGCCATACCTCCTGCTGTTGTGATGGTTCTAGCTTTGTTAAAGGTCTAACTTGTCCTTCACTGGTAGGCAGGATTTGTGTCCCATTTGTTGTCAAATCTCCCTGCGACAAATTTTGACAACAATTTGTTGTCAAATTATCGAAAACATCAGCCGCCGCAATTAAATAGTTTGATTTCTGCCGACTATGGCCAAAGCGATCGCGGCAATATTCTTCAAAGGTTTTGTGAGTTGAGCGATAAAGTCGGTGATCGCGCAGTTCCATCAATGCCTTCCCCGCTTCATAGAAAGCCCTTTCCACCCGGCGCTCTAAGTATAGGCGCTGATGTTCTTCTTCGGGGGTCAACTCGTCAATTTCAGTCAGTTGATCCGCAATTTCTACTGAAACCATTTCCTGAAGCATAATATAGGCTCCAATTAGGGATTTTTAGATTTGTGGTCAAATCAATTCCAAGTGCATGAGTTCACTTCCAGGGATTGGGCATAAGAAATGTCTCAATTTAGAGTCAATGTTTTCTAAAAGCACAACAGCCTTTTTAAACCCGCGTTCATTCAGCAATTTCGTGACAATGCCCTCTTTTTCATGCCTCTGACTACCGGGGAAGCAGACCCGCACCTTTGCACCAAGGGTAATTTGTGGTGTGGGTTGAGATTGTTCAGATTTACTTGGCTCTACAACACTCGCGCCCTGCTCAGGTTCTACTGCTGGTAAATCATCCTCTTGGCTGACAGCCATTGAATTAATTGGCTGTGTTGTTTCAACCACTACATCATCATTACTGAGACAATTACTATTATTTGGATTTGTCACCGGTGACACTTCAATAGGTGGTGACGGCTCAATTGCTTGTATTTCCTGGTTTTGGTGAATTGTCATACTGTCACCCCTCTGGGCAGAGGGGCAGAGGGGCAGAGGGGAAGACACATTGTAAGGTTTCTCCCCTGCTCCCCTGCTCCCCTGCTCCCTGCTCCCCTGCTCCCCTGCTTCTGGTATAGGAGGTGGATTATTTGGCACTAAACTGGCCACAAATTTAATTTGCTTACCAAACTTAACAACCTGACCTTTGCCCATCTGCTCCAGCCTGCCAAATAATTCAGTGGTGTAAGCGCAGACATCTCGTACAGCTTGTTTAGCACGGGTTTGGATGGCTTTAATACTTCTATACGCATCTCTGGCACTGATACCATCTTGATATTTAACGGCTTTATCCCAGATTTTTAGCAGTATGGAGCTAATATCATCGCTTTGGGTGGTGGTTTCTTGCAGGACATTAAATGAACTGCGGTAATACTGGGCAAACAACACAGCCCGCT
>JAESGC010000079.1_pt1 | contig 29003 bp, 29 predicted proteins | sample 9266221 | NCBI WGS metagenome assembly JAESGC01 (sample SAMN14515568, study PRJNA621660) | algae metagenome | isolation source: Trichormus sp. ATA11-4-KO1 and co-occurring heterotrophs from soil, at the... | place: Chile: Atacama Desert, Tarapaca Region | collected 2009-05-22 | reverse complement strand
CTCCCACCAATCCAACATTGCTTGTCACCTTTAGCACAGAATTTCAATTAGTGTACCGTGTATGCTGTGCTTTTTCTACAATCCCTTCTGAGCAAGCTTTTTGAGACTTAACGGGAAAAGTCAGGTAGGGAGTGGGGGACAAGGGGACAAGGGGAAAATTTAATTCCCAATGCCCAATGCCCAATTAAGGCATCATGTTAAAAGTTTCAAAAGTTAAAAAGGCAGATTGTCATAAGTTCGGTATGGTATTGCTGGAAGACGGCAATGTAATGATGAAACCATGAAGAAAACGGTTGAAATTCTCCCGGATCTGTCTGCGCTAGTTGCGCGATCACTGGATTTGATTCTGTCCAAAGTCGAACCCGCCATTGAGCAGAGGGGACGATTTACCATCGCCTTATCTGGTGGTAGTACACCTAAGCCGTTGTATGAGGCGATCTCTAATCAAAATCTGCCTTGGGATAAAATTCATGTGTTCTGGGGAGATGAACGTTATGTACCACCAGATCATCCCGATAGCAATGAACTAATGGCGCGGCGTGCATGGTTAGATCGCGTTGACCTCCCCGTAACTAATATTCACACTGTCCCGACTTTAGAGGCAGATCCAGCAGTGTCAGCTGCAAAATATGAACAGCATCTGCGAGAATTTTTTAATTCTACCTCCGCCGAATTTCCCGCTTTGGATGTAGTATTGCTAGGAATGGGTGATGATGCACATACCGCGTCTTTGTTTCCCCACACCGCAGCTTTAAGGGTGCATGATCGGCTGATTACTGTGGGTAACAAAGACGGAAACCCCCGCATAACCTTCACATATCCGCTTATCAATGCTGCTCGCAGTGTGATTTTTGTGGTTGCTGGTGCTAATAAACGGCCAGCTTTAGCTCAAGTTTTTGCGCCTGTAGCAGATGACTTCACTTATCCATCCCGCTTAATTCAACCCCAAGGTGAACTTTGGTGGTTAATGGATGCAGCAGCAGGTTCGGAACTCCCCGCTTAACTTTTCTATCAGGAGTAATTGTTAAAGCATCAGCCTTTACATAGTTCTCTCTGCTTGCCAATATTATTCTACGATGATCTTGAACAAAGGCTTAAATTGATGATCGTCTGTCCTAATTGCAATCACCCCAATCCAGACGGCGCTGTCCAGTGCGAAGCTTGTTATACGCCGTTACCCACAACTAGTAATTGCCCTAACTGTGGAGCAACTGTGCAAGCAGATGCTGCTTTCTGCGGTCAATGTGGTTATAACCTGCACTCAAATACTGCACCTGCTGCTGTCACATCAGTAGCAACTGTTGCTCCTGACATCCCCGTAGAAGTGCCACCGTTAGTAGAACCTGACCCGCTTTTAGAACTGTTACAACCAGATCCTTTGGGAATCAATCCGCCTGCTGCTTCACCTTTACCGCCAACAGCAATGGCAGCACCTCCAGCAGAAGCGGCTGTCTCAGAAAGTAGCCCTCCATCACAGCCGCCGACTGTTGCGGCTCAAGCTCCGGTTCCTGAGCCAGAAGTTTCGACTCCACCACCTGAAGCAACACCAGCGCCGCCACAACCTGTACAAACCCCCGTCGCTGCTTCTAGGACGCAATTGCAGCAAGTAACAGCACGGTTATTTCACGTCCAAAGCGATCGCGAAATTGAATTGCCGCAAACCTTGTCTGTGATTCACATCGGCAAACCCAATGACCGAATTCCTCCGGATGTAGATGTTTCAGGATTTTCCAATTCGGAAATTGTCTCACGGATACATGCAGATATTCGCATCGAGGGTGATGCTCACTACATAGAAGATGTGGGCAGTTCTAATGGCACCTACATTAATAATTTGCCCTTACTACCAGGGAACCGACACCGCCTAAGACCAGGCGATCGCATCAGTTTAGGTAAGGGAGACTTAGTAACGTTTCTGTTTCAACTTGCTTAACTGATTCTTTCCATCCTCCAGTAGCCTCTATCATCCATCTTGGAGGATGAACAGATTATCCACATCAGACTGGCGACGGATAACTATGTCGCTCTTTGTAGCTTTTTTAAGTGCCTCCTTCCTGAGTGCGCTTGCCCTGAGCGAAGTCGCAGGGGAGTGGTTAATTCTTTAGTCCTTAGCCTCTTTTTCATTTGTCCTAGTGTACGCAGTGAATAACGGGTACTGGTATAGCATTTACCAAGTAGCTGAGGACATAAACTAATGATAAAACATGGACACCAAGGGACTTTCAAGCCTGTATCCTATATCCTGTTCCCTGTCTCCTGCGATATAAGTACACTAGGATAGATAAAAGTACATTCCCCCAATGGGGGTAATTTCGTTTAGGAAAGTAACCTATGAGGGAACCAAGAAAAGATTTTGAGTCTTTGCTCAGTAGAGAAGCTCCGCCAGCACTCGAACGCATGGGGCTAACTTGGCTAATAGCAGCAGCGATCGCGACTATTTTGCTATGGCAAGTGCCAGGAGGCGATTATATTTTATACCCTTTTAGTATCCTGGCAACGTGGTTTCATGAAATGGGTCACGGCTTGATGGCCTTGCTATTAGGGGGAAGGTTTCATCAATTACAAGTTTTTAGTAATGGTTCCGGTGTGGCCACTTATGGCATCTCGCGGTCTTTGTGGCCAATTGGCCCGGCTTTAGTTGCAGCCGCAGGGCCTATGGGACCGCCTATTGCCGGTGCGGCTTTGATTTTGGCTTCCCGCAGTTTTACAGCAGCTTCCCTGAGTTTAAAGATATTGGGGGGTTTTTTGTTACTGTCAACATTAATTTGGGTACGTTCTTGGTTTGGATTGATGGCCATCCCTTTACTAGGTTTAATTATTTTAGGTATCTCCCTGAAAGCTCCTCGTTGGATGCAGGGATTTGCTATTCAATTTCTGGGTGTACAAGCTTGTGTGAGTTCGTACCACCAATTAAATTATTTATTTAGCTACAATGCTGGCCCTCTAGGAATTTCCGATACAGGGCAAATGCAGAAGTATTTACTTTTACCTTACTGGTTTTGGGGTGGATTGATGGCGATCGCATCTCTGGTGATTTTAGTCCAAAGTCTCCGCATCGCCTATCGTTCGGATTAATGGGAAAAATGAAATAAATTGCCTGATATCATGAAAAGCGATCGCCTCAGCTTTGAGCGTCACGAATTGCTTTATTGAGTTCGTATTTGTTCATCTTGCTACGACCTGTAATATTCAGTGCTTTTGCTTGCTCATACAACTCCCGTTTCGTCGGTTCATGGTCAGAACCATCATCTTGCGCTGATGCTTCCTCAATTTCATGCATAGCCTGCTTGATAGCAGGAGTCCACTCAACGTGCTGTTTACCTTCCCTCGAAGCTTCTTCCTTTGTTTGCTCAGCTTCCTGTTTCTCCTCATCGCTCAGTTTGTCCCAAACCGCCTTTGGTAGGTAGCGTTTAGTAACTTCGCCTTCACGGGCACGATTTTCATCTTCTTCAGTTTGCCAGTCTTGTTCAGACCATTCTTCGAGTGATTTCGCCGCTTCATCTTTTTCCGCTTGCTTATAACCACCACCTTGTTTCTCATATTCCCGTACCAAAAGCTGGCTCTTTCGCGCCGACCACTGACCAGGATTGCCACCTTTATCGGATTTTTTGATTTCTTTCTTGAGTTGGCTACGCAAATCAGGATTGGTGTATTTCTCTTCGTAATTGTCCTTAGCCATATTTTTTCTCCACTTAAATGCCTACCAAACTGAGAAACCCTTGTGAAATCTGGCTTTCTTAATTTTGTCAAGCCCTTGCGAGCATAGCTGCGCTTACCACGTAGCGTGCCGGCTCTATTTTGAATTGGTACAGGACTTTGCCATCAAGTCCCAATGTATGTTGCCAATCAAGAGTTGCACTCCTACCGTAGTTTGAAGAAGTGCTTAAGCGCTTACTGTTTGATACTAAAAAGCACCCTCCCAAAGGGAGAGCGCTGATAATCTTTATATTCAGTTTGGCATTACTGCTCAGGTCGCTTGATTAGCCATTGATAGCAGGAGCGCTGTCACCAGCAGCCAAGTCTAAGGGGAAGTTGTGAGCATTACGCTCGTGCAAACTTCCATACCCAAGTTAGCGCGGTAATGCAACCCTAAACCCACAGATTGCTGTTGTTTGGCGACAGGAGAATTCGTCTATTATTTTACGTCAGTTTCTCAAGGTCATTCAGGAGGTAATGAACCTGTCCTTTCTGAATTCTTGGTGAACGAGGTAATGATCCTGCAAGCTTCATATCTATAGACTGAAGGCAATAAAATTGTTATCCTCCTGACAATAGTCTAAAGGAATGAGATAATTAGATAACAATCTAGGGCAATGAATATACTATTTCAACTGAAAGGCATTAAGTAAACCAAGAAATTATAATGTTACTTGCTTGATTTGTGCTTTATGAAACTAATTTAGCACATCCTCTCTAATTTTAGAATAAGCTGTTGCCTTTTATTGAGATATGCCAAATTGAGCATTGATTTTGATGCAAACATCTATTAAATACTGCTGTTTAGCTACTAATGAATACTAGCCTCCATGATTCGGAACTATGACGAATCTGTATTGGCTTCACAAATAACAAAACAGTACTACTGATTTTTACTACTTTGTTTAGTCAATATTTATTGCACATTGTTTTTCAGCATGAATAAATTAATTCCCGCCATTAAAGTCAAAAACCTCAACTTTTATTACAATAACCAAAAGATACTTGAAGGGGTATCAATGGAAATTTACCAAAGCAAAGTAACTGCGATTATTGGCCCTAGTGGTTGTGGTAAGTCTACTTTTTTAAAATGTCTCAATCGCATGATTGAATTAGAAGCAGAAGTGCGTGTTGAAGGAAGGGTAGAATTTTTTAATCAAAATATTTATGAGCGTCGGGTCAACTTAAATCGACTACGCCGCCAAGTTAGTATGGTACTTCCCAAGCCAAATCTTTTTCCGATGAGTGTTTACGATAATGTGGCTTATGGGGTGAAAATAGTCGGATGGCGTCCCAAGGCAGAATTAGACGAAATTGTAGAATCTGCTATTAAAGATGCCGACCTTTGGGATGAAGTAAAAAATAAATTGCATAAATCGGCTTTAGACCTTTCTGGTGGTCAACAACAGCGACTTTGCATTGCTCGAGCTTTAGCAGTTAAGCCGAAAATTATTCTGATGGATGAGCCTTGTTTTGCTCTTGATTCTGTCGCCAGCATGAAAGTTGAAAGTTTAATTCAAAGTTTGCGCTTGCGCTCAGAATTAACAATGGTAATTATTAGCCACAATTTGCAGCAAGTTACTCGTGTATCTGATTTCACGGCTTTTTTTCACAGTAATGAACATCGAATTGGTGAAATGGTGGAATTTGGTACTACAAAAAAAATTTTTACTAATCCTCTTGATTGTCGCACCCGCGACTATGTATTTGCTCGTCTTAGTTAAAATATTTACTTTTGTAGCTTTTAAGCTAGTTTAAGAAAAGAATTGCAGATTTAATTAATTCCAATAACTTGTAATGAGTATTATTTAGCACCAAAACTAATTTCCACACTAAATTTAACTTTAAGTGCTTACTCTAGGCAGTTGTACGGTTATCAGATAATTTATTACCCAGATATAACATGTGTAACTTACCATCTTTGATGATGGTCTGAGCCAGGCTATCCTAATGTGGTGAATTTAAGCAACGCTATGGTAAACCGATAACTGAGCAAATCAAATGCTTGCAGATGAACGGTAATTTGATTAAATTTTTGCGATCATGTAATTCTTTTAACTTGAAGCAAACAGCAAAAGGATGGCAAGTCGCTTTGCGTTAAAAGTCTGAGCTTATCCATACTGATATATGATTAATACAGTATGTAAAGAAATATAAATAGTACCATGCAAAATAAAGTTGTTGTTATTGTCGGTGCAACTGGCGGCATTGGTTCAGCCTTAACTCGCCAACTTACGCCTACAGGAGCGTCTTTAGTACTGGCTGCAAGGGATGCAACCCGTTTAGCAACACTAGCGGAGGATTTACCAGGACAAGTTTTGACAGTTCCCACAGATATTACTGACCTCCAACAAGTAAACACATTAATAGAAAAAGCGATCGCAGAGTTTGGTCAAATCGATGTATTGGTAAATGTCGCTGGTGCTGGTATCCTCAAGCCTTACAACAGCCTTGAACCAGCAGATTTAGACAAGATGCTAGATATCAACTTAAAAGGCTGTTTCTACACCACCCAGGCTGCTGCAAAAGAGATGCAAAAGCGCAAATCTGGCCATATCTGTAACGTAGTCGGAATTTTGGGTAAGCATTCGATGGCAATGGCAGCAGCTTATTCAGCTTCCAAGTTTGGTGTTGTTGGTTTCAGTAAGTGCATGGCGGAAGAACTGAAGCGTTTTGGTATTAAATTTACTCTATTCTATTTTGGCGGGGTAGATTCCCCGTTCTGGGACAATGTGAGTCTCAAGGTAGACCGTAAAAAAATGCTCAGTCCGGAAACAGCTGCTAACGCTATTTTCTTTGCCCTATCTGCCGAGCCACAAGCTGTGCCAATGGAAATTAATATTCAACCTGAGAGTCATCTATTTTTGTAGTTTCAATAATGCCATATCTTGATTAAACAATTCTTACTGAAGAAAGACTTGGTAATCTGGCAAAAAAGACAAAAATTACAGGTAGGGTAAGCTGTTGTGCTAGATTTTCAGGATTTATGAAGATTGATCACGTTCATTTCTATGTAGAAGACGCCACAGTTTGGCGGGATTGGTTTGTCAACCACCTCGGTTTTAGATCAGTAGACAGTAACATCAGTTCAGTTCATACTTGTACGGAAGTAGTGAAAAACGGTGTTGTCTGTTTCTTGCTATCTTCAGCCCTATTACCTACAAGTCCAGTGGCTGAGTTTCTGCGCCAACACCCACCTGGTGTGGCTGATGTCGCTTTTGTGATTGAAGATGTAGAAGCAGCGATCGCTCTAGCTGAAACACACGGCGCTACAGTTCTACAGCCCATCCAGGAACAGCAGGTGGGTAATGTTGCTTTTAGATGTGGCAAAATTGCTGCTTGGGGCGGATTGACACATACATTGATCGAAAGGTCGGGGGTGACTACTGGTCATTTACCACAGACAACGGAAAACACTTTTACCGCCATAGATCACATAGTATTAAACGTCGCAGTGGGTGAATTAGAATCTGCTGTCGCTTGGTATGAAAAAATTTTAGATTTTCAACCCCAGCAAAGTTTTAAAATTCAAACTGACCGCTCTGCTTTATATAGCCAAGTGATGGTTTCCCGCAACGGCACTGTACAATTACCGATTAATGAACCAGCTTCCCCCAATTCCCAGATTCAAGAATTTTTAGCTGTCAATCGGGGGTCGGGAATTCAACACATCGCCTTGCGGACAACTAATCTCATCAAGGCGATCGCTCAATTTCGTGCTCGTGGTCTATCTTTACTCTCAGTTCCCCAAACCTATTACTCGCAGATCAAACAACGACCAAACCTTCCTTTGTCAGCGTTAGAACTTGAGGCGATCGCTCAACAAGAAATTTTGGTGGACTGGAAAGAAGATGCCCAAAACGCAGTGCTACTACAAATTTTTACCCAGCCTATCTTTGGACAGCCGACCTTTTTCTTTGAGTTTATTGAGCGTCGTTACCAAGCTCAAGGTTTTGGGGAAGGCAACTTTCGGGCTTTATTTGAAGCTATTGAAAGCGAACAAATTAAACGCGGTACTCTTTCCTAGAAGTGCTGAGTAATGGCCAATGAGTGAGATAATTTTCATAAGAATTAACATTTCCCGCCGATGCTAAGACTTATTACGGACTTCGACGGCCCGATTATTGATGTTTCTGAACGGTACTACCGTGTTTATCAATTCTGTTTAGAGAAAATTCGCCGTTCAGAGCAATCAGTACAACAACTTTCTAAAGCGGAATTTTGGCAGCTAAAGCGATCGCGGATACCCGAAAAACAAATCGCTTTGAATTCTGGTTTAGACGCCACACAAGCCCAAGAATTTGCCCAGTTACGGCGAAAAACAGTACACACAGAACCTTATTTTGAATACGACAGCCTCATCCCAGGTGCTGTAGACGCACTGTTAAAAATTCAACAGGCGGGAATTGATTTGGCAGTTATGACAATGCGTCGGGTACAAGAATTAGATTATGCCTTTAAAAAATACGATTTAGGCAGATTTTTCCCAGAAAATCGCTGTTATTGCCTAAGTAATGACTATATTAAAACTCGTGACATCGAAGATAAGCCCTTGTTGATGGAACGGGCATTAGAGGAACTACCCCCCGCCTCTGAGACTTGGATGGTAGGGGATACGGAAGCGGATATTACTGCTGCGAAAAAACACGGTATTAAGGTAATGGCTGTGGAGTCTGGTATTCGCGATCGCGCTCAATTAAAACTTTACTACCCCGACTTAATTGTTCAGGATTTGAGTTCAGCTGTAGAGTTTATCCTCAAACCTAGGCGTGTAGATATTGGGTAAGGGTCACTGTTTTTATAAGATGGGTAATAGATGCTAATTCTCCGTTATCTACTACCCATTGCCGCCCCACCATTAACGCAAAAAGCTACTAATGAGCCACAACAATATAAATGTCAACACTGTCGAAAATTGTTCAGCCGTCAGCTGACCCAAGTTTATTTGTGGTAAGAGCCAACTAGCAACTAACCCACCGACAATTAAACCTACTATTAAACCAAGCAGTGTTAACAAAACTGCTCTACCAAACTTGCCTTCCTTACGTTTAAGGAAGTAAATACTTATTCCCACACCCACCACTAAAACTAACTGCAAAACCTGATCACCGGCTGTTTGGGAAAATACACTAATGGCACTTAAACCCAAATACCAAGCTCCAGGCAACAGCACATCTGTGGGCGTTGGTTGATCGAGCATTCGTTGCAGCCATGCAGGCGACTGTTCGCGAGAGGTTGGACTTTCTTTTGCAGGCAATTGCACTCGCAATTCTGGAAACCTGATTCGTTCAGGTACTTTAATTTTACCTTCCTGGCGCATCCGTAGGCGATCCATTAAAATCGCATCGTAAGCTACTTCAATGATCTCTAGACTCTTGGCATCGCCATTATATTGCTCCATCAGGCGATTACGAGCATCCTGAATTTCATCGAAGCTAGCATCTTCTGATACCCCAAGTTTCTCGTAGGGATTTTGATCGCTCATGGGAGTTTATACTTTACTTTAGCCTTAGTCAGCAGCAGTCTTTATATTTCAGGAAAAACAACTTTAGGTTTTATCTTGATCGAAATCAACGTATCGATCTATTTTTATTTCCTACCAGGATAGTAGCACGGGTTAGTGGGATTGATTTGGCAATTTTAACTATAGCAACTTTAACATATTGCTATAACTCCGTGTATACCCTCATGTTTTTGGTTAATGTGAGCTTTACTCTAGAATTTGAACTAGAGATACCTAAAACGCTTTATTTTATGCAGAAATTAACTTTTCTATTTCAAATTTGGCATTTTAGGACGAGTTGAGGAAATGTTGTGCAATTAGCCTCACAGTAGTTAGTGGTATAGATCCAGATATGGATTTAAAATTAAAAAGTTTTAAATCACCACTTAATTGGCTAAGTAAAGTGTCCTAGGTTACCGAACTGCTGTGGCTAATGTTGTGAATATCTGACTAGTGGACATCAAAATTGATAATTATAATACCTACACTTAATAAGTGTAGGTGTAACTAGCAGAATATTTTTGCTTTCATTGTTCACAATCCTGATTACACTATTATTTGAATAATCAGGAAATGCATTCCTTACCCTTGTAGATCCTTACATAACCCTCTAGGTGGAAACTGCGTTTTTACGCAATTCTCCTTTTTGTTAATCTTACGAATTTTTGTGCAAAGTGATGGTCATGGCTCCCGCCAAGATTCTTGTTGTTGATGACGACCCTGCGGTCCGGAATTTAATCCAACGCTTTTTAATTAAGCAGACCTATCAGGTGGAGGCTGCTGAGGATGGGAAAACCGCCTTAGCACTATTTGAGCAATTTAACCCGGATCTGGTGATTTTAGATGTAAATTTACCAGATGTTATTGGGTTCAACCTCTGCCAAGAAATGCAAAGTCGTAATGGCGTTTTTGTTCTCATGCTGACTAGCCGTGCAGATGAAGCCGATAAAATTCGCGGCTTCTCTAAAGGTGCTGACGACTATCTCACCAAGCCATTTGGACTGGGAGAACTAGAAGTCAGAGTAGCTGCAATTTTGCGGCGTCAGCGAGTTGTAACTACAGCCGAACAGAAACGCCTAGTTTTTGAAAAATTAATGATCGATCCAGTGCGACGGGAGGTGGCACTTAACAACCAAGCAGTGCCTTTAACTGCTCTGGAATTTGATTTATTGCATTTTTTAGCCAGCCATCCCGGTAGAGTCTGGCGACGTGCAGAACTGATTCAAGAGGTCTGGGACTATGAGTATGTTGGCGACCAGAGGGTTGTAGATGTGCATATCGGTCAAATTCGTAAGAAAATTGAAGCCGATGCTAGCCAACCAGCACTAATTCAGACTGTACGTGGTGTGGGCTATAAGTTTGAATGTCCCACTCACTCCCAGCTAGAGACACATTCCTGATTCTATAATCCGTACTCTAGAGTTTTTCATAATTGACTCTTGACTTGTAACTTAAGCTGCAAATGCTTGGTAAATTTCGTTGGCTTTAGCAAATCCGCTCAAAGAGCAGCCATTCAATAATATTTGAGATATTTTTGAGTAAAAATATCCATTTATTCTTTTTTAGTGTGTTCTGATTCCCATCTCGGACTGTGTTAGCTTTTATCAACATCCATTGATGGGGCACGGTAGCCGTGCCCATGCTTGGATATAAGCCAAAATAGTACCGATGTTACCAGCGCTTTGGAGTGTCTGGTAAATTAGCCATTTCTGGCGAATCTGGGTTAAGTATTTTTATTTAGGAATGGTAAAACAAAGTTTCTAAATAGACACGAGCAGCACGGCGATCGCTGTCTCCATTTTGGAGTAAAAATAGCGACAGGGCGGCCGTCAGTACTCGGTTTTGATCCCAATCAGGGTGTGTTTCTAAGTAATTTTTAAGGGATTCATGTAGTGTTTCGGGAATTTCTGTAAAAATACTAACTGTTGCGTTCATGAGTTTTTCCTTCTCTGAGATCAATCAAGAGGGACAAGTTGCTTGCAGTGAGGCGGGATTTGCCTGACAAAGTCCTGCGTCTACCCGTCATCTACGCCAACATCTGAGGTAACTTTTGGTGTTAACGATTGAACGGACTACAAAATCAAGCCAGTCGCATCATTGTGCGCCAAGGGGGGGTAGGTTTGTCAATGCTGCGAAATGTTAAATCCGGTGGTATAAAAAATAAATATTAACGAAATAATCAGGGTTATAGCTTTATTTTTGTTACTTAAGTTAATAAAAACTCAGTCACTGAACTTTCTTGTAACTCTTGAACAAAAATCCCCAGTAAGACAGCAAGTGCCTATTAGTTCGTAGACTATCTGTGGAAAACTACCAAAACACCTGTGGAAACTCTGTGGAATGGGTGAGGAAAATTTCAGTTAATGATAAGAATTACAAAAACATTTTTTTAAGGGGAATAGGGAATGGGGCATGGAGAAGTTGCTTCCCCTCTGCTCCCCTGCTCCCCTGCCTTTTTATTGGCGGCGTTCTTGCAACTTGCGATACACCGATTTCAAATCCACTTGATGGTGAGCTAAAGCAACCAGTGTATGGTAGAGTAAATCTGCAACCTCACCAGCGATCGCATCCGCTTCATCATCCTTAAACGCCATTACTACTTCAGCGCTTTCTTCGCCAATCTTCTTTAAAATTTTGTTATCGCCACCAGCCAATAACTTACAGGTGTAAGAACTCTCAGTTGGATGGTCACGGCGATCGCAGATAACCTGAAACAATTGTGACAAGGTATCACCAGGTGGTGAAGCAATCTTTCCTTCTACTTGATGAAAACAACTGCGTTGGCCAGTATGACAAGCAACATCTCCTACCTGCTCCACCCCAATTAGTAGTGCATCACTATCACAGTCATAACGGATACTCTGTACTTTTTGAATATGTCCAGAAGTTGCCCCTTTATGCCATAATTCTTGACGAGAACGACTCCAAAACCAAGTTTCTCCAGTTTCCAAAGTCTTTTTTAATGAATCCCGACTCATCCACGCCATCATCAAGACAGTACCATCTAAATAATCTTGGACAATTGTCGGTACTAAACCCCGTTCATCGTAGCGAATGTTTTCAACAGGAATAGAATCAGGCAGTGAATGTGAATTAGTAAATAACATACCAGTTAATTTGTTCTCATTAAACAAAATTCATGGATTCACGATACCATTCTGAATAGGGCCGCTGGTATGCTTTTTTAAATATTGAACTGTCTTATTCAGCTTTAAACAAAAGCATTCCTATCAGTTGCAGACTGCATCTTTACAGCGCTCAAAGCGACTTGGTGGGCTTTAGAAGCTTCACCATACCAATGAATAGCTGAGTTAAAAGCTGCCCGGTAAAGATCCTGGTAAGCCTCAGATAATTTAGTACGAATTTCTAAAGGCAAGTCTTCATTGGACTTGTATAACATATTGTTATTTTTCTGGTTTGGCTAATTCTATACGATAGAATTTCTAAACAGTTTTTCACCCTATCCTAAGATAGAGCTTTTTATTTTCCACTATTTAGGAGAGAGCCTTGGTAAATACCACGATTAAAACAACAAAATCACAAGAAATCTTTGCTGCTGCCCAAAACCTGATGCCAGGAGGTGTGAGTTCTCCAGTTCGTGCCTTCAAATCCGTAGGTGGACAACCCATTGTTTTTGAGCGCGTCAAAAACGCTTACATTTGGGATGTAGATGGCAATCAATACATTGATTATGTGGGTACTTGGGGACCAGCTATTTGTGGTCATGCCCATCCAGAAGTCATCGCAGCACTCCATGAAGCCTTGGAAAAAGGCACTAGCTTCGGTGCTCCTTCCGTACTAGAAAATGTTTTGGCAGAAATGGTGATTGATGCCGTTCCCAGCATCGAAATGGTCAGATTTGTTAATTCAGGTACCGAAGCTTGTATGGCAGTGTTGCGGCTGATGCGGGCTTTCACAAACCGGGAGAAAATCATCAAATTTGAAGGCTGCTACCACGGTCATGCTGATATGTTCCTTGTCAAGGCTGGTTCTGGTGTAGCCACACTAGGCCTACCCGATTCCCCAGGAGTACCTAAAGCGGCAACTAGCAGTACTCTGACAGCTCCTTACAATGACTTGGAAGCTGTTAAAGCCTTATTTGAACAAAACCGTGACGAAATTGCGGGTGTTATTCTTGAGCCAGTTGTCGGCAATGCTGGGTTTATCACTCCCGATGCTGGGTTCTTAGAAGGTTTACGGGAGATCACTCTTGAGCATGGAGCATTACTAGTCTTTGACGAAGTAATGACAGGTTTTCGGATTGCTTACGGTGGCGTTCAAGAAAAATTTGGCGTTACTCCCGACCTAACAACCTTGGGCAAAGTAATTGGTGGTGGCTTACCTGTAGGAGCATATGGTGGTCGCCGGGAAATCATGTCAATGGTTGCTCCCGCAGGACCTGTGTATCAAGCTGGGACTCTTTCGGGTAACCCTCTAGCCATGACGGCTGGGATTAAAACCCTGGAATTACTGCAAAGACCTGGGACTTATGAGTATCTTGACAAAATTACTCAGAAGCTAGCAGATGGGTTAGTGCAAATTGCCAAAGAAACTGGTCACCCGGCCTGTGGTGGTCACATCAGCGCTATGTTTGGCTTATTCTTCACTGCTGGCCCAGTTCATAACTACGAAGATGCCAAAAAATCGGATATGGCTAAATTCGGGCGCTTCCATCGCGGTATGTTAGAGCGCGGTGTTTATTTAGCACCTTCTCAGTTTGAGGCAGGATTTACCTCCTTAGCACACACTGAAGCAGATATTGAGCAGACTTTAGCAGTCTCACGAGAAGTGCTGTCTAGTTTATAAGTGCTGAGTGCTGAGTGCTGAGTGCTGAGTGCTGAGTGAAAATAGCACCGTAGGTGCTAATAATTCTGAATTATCTACTCAACACTCAGCACTTTCAACTCAGCACTTTTCAACCACATATGTCATTAACATTTGACCAAGACTATAAACAAGCAGGCACAAACCCATAACCATTGCTAGAGCGGCGACTCTCTGTGTCGAGTTGAGGAAAACACTTGAAGTAAATGAAATTATATTAATTCATTGAGCGGTGGCAGATACCCTCAAATTCAGCGCTAGCGGCTCTCAATCGTCCACTGCATTTGAATTGTTATGCAGTGCAACGACTTCCTGCTGTTTGCCATCGCACAATAAGTTGTGCAAGATTAGTCATTGCAGTCGCTAAATTCACTTCAAAGTCAGCAGCAGCATTATGATCTGCTGTATCGGTGATACCTCGTAGCTCAACATAATGCTTTTGACTAAATTGACTTGACCTTGCGCCTCCCACTCCTTCCCAAGCCACTGCAATGCAACCCGTTAATTGAGACAACTCCTGACCCCTTTCAACTGTAACGATATCCTCGTCTCCACTCGCAACCGACCCAAAATGCACACAAAAATTCAACTCTGTTTTCAGTAACCTCTTTATAGCATCAAGAACTTGAGGAGTACCAGCGAATCGAGGTAGGGGGCGGCTGACAAATTTCAGATTGTAATCATGCTCAACTGTCTCAGTTGCTACAACAACATCTCCAACCTGCAACTCACTTGATAACGCCCCGGCTGCCCCTGCACATACAAGCAATTCGATCTGGGGCAAATGACAGAGTAAGTATTGTGCCTGTATGCCAAACTGTGTTTTGCCGTGTCCGCCCAGGGCAAGCAGTAAGTCAAGTTCGTTAAACTCAAAAATCTCCAAATTACTTAGATAGAGCGTGTGCTTTTTGAGTCCGAGCTTTTCCAATACATTGACCATAATGGATAACTCTTCTTTAAGTGGGGTGAGGATAGCAGTCTTTGTCATGTCAAAGTTGTTTAGGAGGAAACTGTTTAAACTATTTTTTGCATGGCTTGAAATCTAATTCCTGATACCTCCTGCACATCAGAAGTATCCTCAAAACCACATTTTTTGTAGAACGGTACTGCATTTAATGATGCTTTAACAGTAAGTCGAAAAACTCCCGACTCTTTCGCCTGCTGCTCTATAAAATTAATCAACATTCTGCCGAATCCTTGATGTTGCTTACTTTTAACTACATAAAGTTGAGAAATATGGGATTTCTTACTTACTGCTACATAACCAATCAAAGTTTGGTTTGGTCGAACACCATACACATCAAATTCTGGCTTTAAGAACGCTGCTTCAACATCTTCAGCAAGGTTTTCAGAAAATACCTTCTTTCCCTCTTCAGAAAATGTAGGAAAGACAAACTCCTTCGATACTTGCCTTGCTAGCTCTAGAACTTCGGTTGGATCGTCAAGTTGAACAATCATGTCCAATTGTCTGGTACTGTACCCTATTTTCTCATTTTCTCGTTCTCTCAAACTGCTGTTATACCGCGCTTCTCCTGATTGTGCGATGCAGAGTCACAAATTTACTTAACTACCCAACTGATAATACTAAACCTTCACAGGCTAGTAATGCTTTGGGAAAGACAGATTGAATTTCGAGTTGCACTTGGTCTAGAAAATTATCGTCATCGTCTGGATGATGCTGAGAAATGACTAACCGTTGCACGTCTGCGCTGCGTGCTAAGTCTACGGCAGTTTGCCAATGTACATCAGCCGCTTCATGGTTGTAAGCTGTTGGGGGAGTGTAGGTGGCATTGGCAATTAGTAAATCAGCATTTTGAATGATTGGTAAAATGCGATCGCGCTCTACTTCATCAATATTTTTGTGTAAATCTGTGACATAGGCAACGCTGTATTCTTTTCCCGTGATGCGATAGCCAACTGAACGCTGATTTTGATTGATCAATGCTGTGGCAATTGTGGCATCATCTAGCTTCAACTTACTACCCGGAATCAAATTGTAGAACTGCAATTCAGATTGCATCGCCTGTAAAGGATAAGGAAAGTGCGGCTGGAGCATCTGATCACACAAGCATTGTTTAATGGAAGCTCCATTTGAGGCGGCTGTACCGTAAATATGAAAGCAATTTTTGTCTACAAATGCCGGGGCAAAAAAGGGAAAGCCTTGAATATGATTTGATTGAGAGTTAGTAAAAAATAAATGGGCTTCTAGCGGCTCTTGCAGTTGCTGCCAAGTTTTTCCTAGGACACGTAAGCCGGTACCACCATCAAAAATTAAATGTTTGCCAGCGACATTGATTTCTATACAAGCAGTGTTACCACCATAGCGCTGTGTGTTACTACCTGGGGTGGGAATTAATCCCCGCACACCCCAGAATTTTACCAGAAATTCACCCACAGAACTACTGAGCGGAATCATGGGCTTTTCAGTTACGTAGCTTTGGGAACCCGACAGCTCAAAATTTGACATTTTCCTTGACAGTTAAACCTTACTGAGCAGGTCATCGTAGTACCGCACTTCTAAGAGTCGGTTTTTTTCGTCCACAATGACTACTGTAGGAGAGTAATTTTTTAACTCTTCTGGAGTGAACTGCCCGTAAGCCATTATAATCAAGCGATCGCCTATAATGCCTAGACGTGCCGCCGCTCCATTTAGCTCAATTACACCTGAATTAGCGTCCGCAGGGATGGCATAAGTAATAAAGCGTTTACCATTGGCATTATTCACTACTTGTACTTGCTCGTAGGGTAAGATCCCAGCTTTATCTAACAAGACTTGATCGATGCTGATACTACCCACGTAGTTGAGATTTGCCCCTGTGAGGGTGCAGTTGTGAATTTTTGCCAAAAGGAGAGTACGCTGCATTTTTTTAGGGGTTTTGTGGCAATTTTTACAATTTGCAACAGTGAAAGCTGTTGATATTCCGATGATCTACACAAAGTTAATCAGCAGTTACGAGTTAGAAGTTAAGAGTTAAAAATAAAAACTCATAACTCACAACTTATAACTCATAACTTCTCCATTATGCTTTAGCAGCCTTGATGAATTTGTCTACTAAGGCTGATACTTTGTCAACATCTTGCCAGCCGAGAATTTCTGTTACCTTCTTTTCCAAATTTTTATAGCTGCGGAAAAATTCGGCAATTTCATCCAAGCGGTGTGGCGCTACATCTTTCAGGGATTTTACTTGGGTGTAGCGTGGATCTTTATCAGGAACACAAAGAATCTTTTCATCGCGATCGCCACCGTCGATCATCTCTAGCATACCTATTGGTCGTGCGGCAATCACACAGCCTGGAAAGGTTGGCTCATCCATCATCACCATCCCATCTAGGGGATCACCATCATCAGCCAAGGTGTTGGGTACAAAGCCGTAGTCATATGGATATCGTACCGAAGAATAAAGTACTCGGTCTAGAGCGAAGGCTTGTAAGTCTTTGTCAAACTCGTATTTATTTTTGCTCCCGCCTGGGATTTCAATTAAAACGTTGATTATACCCGGTTTTGGTTGGGCAGGAATACGGGATAAGTCCACAACAAAACTCCTCTGATAACTGTGAATTCAGGTAGCACTCAATTTGGCTCCCCGTGTAGAATTTTAGGGCCAAGATGGACTTATATGTTAGTCATTGGTCATTAGTCATTCCTCTTGTCTACTACTCAGCACTCCCTACCTTCAGTCCAAACAGTAAAAAGCGTTGTCAGGAATCCCCGCAACGCTTTTTACGATTCAGATATCTATCTCTGGTTAGAAACCACAAAATATTTAGTCCGCGTCTCTAAATCAGTCAGAAGACAATACAGATTCAGAGTTATGTCCGGTTAACTACACATCCAAAATATTAGCTCACAAGCTGTTTTCTCCTTTCTCGAGTTAACTTGCTGTGAAATCTTAGTTGCAAATGCTGTTTAATTTCCACTTCTTGGTAGTGTATAGGTTCGGGGTGGCCGGTTATTTGGAACATCAGTTGAATAGTGGGCAATGACAAACACAGGTAGTGTTAGAGTTACTAGAGCGATCGCAGTTCCCACAATGTCTGCCAAACGATGGGAATATGTATCGGGAGGGTCGGCAGACTGGCTATTTGAATTCATACAAAATTGAAATTCTTCACTTTTCTTGTAGGTTTACTCTCATAAAGAGAGCCTTGATGCTATTTTAACTATTTTTTGACTGTCAACTATGTAGCGGTCAAAAACTTTAACCAGTTTGGCAAGTGTCATAACAGTAATCTTTGAACTGATAATCTTGATACAAAGTTACAGGTAAACATTGCAGTCTTAACTTGGTGACTAATAAGTTACATTTCCTGATTTTAGTTTGTCACAATTTGGTTAAGCATAGATTAAGGACTAGCATCATAAATTACATTTTTTCATTTGACTACATATTAATTATTAACCTGAATTATCGAGTCATGCTAGTATTATAACATCTTGAAATAGCTTTCATAGGTCAGTTTTAGCGATTTGTCAGGTTTTAAATACATTAAATATCACCGAGATTTTACTGAAAAAGAACAGTCTTTTTTCACCATGCAACTATAGTTACTTCAAAGTGATGGAAACCCGGAAATTACTGGGTAACTCTAATGATAAAATCCTCAATTTGTACCGAATAAATACAGATATATCAGCTACATTTGTTGGTATTTATTCAGTGATAATACCAAAAAAATATTTCAGCAGAATAAATACTAAATCTGAGTAATATTACCCCAATTTTGTCAATCTATATATAGGTAGAGTATAAATGCCTTGACTATAGTTCGAGACTCTTAGACATCACTTGTTCACGAGTGAAGATGCAAATTCCCACGCAAATTTATATAACTATGGGATGGAGTTGGGAGTAAATCTAAAAAATATCTGATGGAGAAATTAATCAAGAGAAAAACCGCCACTAAACTAGGGCGGTTTGGTTAAGCAATCGGAGGTTACTAATAACTTAACTCTGCTGATTTTAAAGTTGTTGTAACATTTGCACTTTTTGCTAGCCTGAATTAAATACAAGGGAAAATCATAGAAGCAACTTCACCCCACTTCCTACTCCCTTCCATAGGCATTCATGGGTTCCTTCAGAAACCGAATATAAAGATGTTTAAACGTGGACTTAATCACACGAGGCATGGCGAAATCAATAGGCATTAATTTGTCTGGTAGTTGCCAATCTTCTATTTGTAGTAAGTCAGGATGTAATTTGGGAAACTCAATAGTAGCAAGTTCTGGACAAACTCCTAACCGTTGGGAAGCCGCAACGGTGGGGACTTGATGGGGTGATACGTTGAGGATTTCCAGCATAGTCCTATCTAATGCAAATACATCTGCTGCTGCTGCCAAAATACCCAAGGGACGAGGTTCACCACCACTTGGCCCGTTACCTTCATGACCGATGATGCCATCTAATATAGTTAAGTCGGGATTAATTGCCCTAGCAGTTTCTACTAACATTTCACCAAAGCGGTTAGCGTCTTTGCCGGCTTCCATGTGCCACCAAGCTTTCATTTTACCAGGAACGCAACCAAACAAATTTTTTACCCCCAGTGTCAAAGTCAACTGCACATGTGATTTGACTTTAGGTAGGTTAATTACCACATCTGCTTCCATTGCTTCTTTGCACAGCAGCAGATGATTAAAATTTTCATTGACGGTTTGGTAACGCTTACCATGAAACTCGATAATTGGCAAATTTAGTTCTTGTAAAAGAGGACGATAGCCATTTGCTTGTGCTACTCCTTTGGCACTTCCAAAAGCCGGACTATCTCCCAAAAATGGCTTACCACCAGCCTCTATTACCATCCGGGCGACTTCATAAACCAGTTCTGGGCGGGTTGTACATTCTTTAGTAGGACGTGCCCCTGTGAGGAGATTTGGTTTGAGTAAAACGCGATCGCCTTTTTTCACAAAACCTGCCATTCCTCCAAAAGGTTCCAGCAGGGTGACTAAAGATTCCCGTAAAGTCTCCCGTTCATAGGAAGTAGCCCGGATGAGACTGACAGATGGTTTTTGAGTCGACATGGATCATAAATTAGGATTGGTGAAGATAGAGGTCAAGAAAAATTTCTAGGATTTTCTATCTTCATGCTTTCTTTTTAATCTACTTCTCCCGATTCTGCCATGAGGGGTAAGATACAACTCATCTGTTCTAAATTTAACACCGTGGCTAATTCTGCTTCACTCATTAGTTCTCGTTCTAAGACAATTTGCCGGAGAGATTTGCCTGTAGCTAAAGAATCTTTAGCTACAGCCGCCGCATTGAGATAACCAATGTGGGTATTAAGTGCCGTGACTAAAGCTAAACTACCTTCAGCGTATGCTAGACAACGTTCCTTGTTAGCAGTAATTCCTTGGATGCAGCGTTCGGTGAGGGCGGCGATGGTATGACCGAGAATTTCGATACTGTGAATCAAGTTGTAGGCAATTAGCGGCATCATCACATTTAATTCTAATTGTCCTGCTTGGGCGGCTAGAGCGATCGCATTGTCGTAACCCATCACCTGAAAACACACCATTGATGTCATCTCTGCCATAACCGGGTTATATTTCCCTGGCATAATCGAGGAACCTGGTTGTACGGGTGGTAGTTGAATTTCTTTTAACCCAGTTTTTGGACCTGAATCCATCAACCGCAAATCGTGGGATATTTTCGCTAAATCCTGCGCCAAGTTGCGTAAAGCACCGGAAACATTGACAAAAGGTGCCATACTCTGCATTGCTGCCATTAAATGGGATGCAGGTTCTAGGGGCGATTCTATCAATTGGGAAATCACTTCTACCACACGGGCGCGATATTGGGGATGAGTATTCAAACCTGTGCCGACAGCACTACCACCCAAACCCAATACCATTAAATCCCCAGAGGCTGTATAAATACGGTTTTGGTGTTCTGATAAGATATATGCCCAAGCGCGAAAATTTTCGCCTAAACGCACAGGTACAGCATCTTGCAGGTGGGTTCTGCCTGATTTGACGATATCTTGAAATTCTCCAGCTTTGCTTTCTAAGGCGGCGATCGCCTTTGATAAAGCTGGGTGTAATGTTTGGGCAAGTGCTAATAAGCCACCGATGCGAATGGCCGTAGGAATCACATCATTGGTAGACTGCCCGTAGTTCACATGATCATTGGGGCTAACGCGTTTGTAATTGCCTTTTTCTTCGCCGAGAATCTCTAATGCCCGATTTGCCAAAACTTCATTAACATTCATGTGGTGGGAAGTTCCCGCCCCAGCTTGATAAACATCAACAACAAACTGATCGCGGAACTTGCCAGTGAGTATTTCATCAGCTGCTTGGATAATTGCCTGACTGATATCTTGGGGAATACAACCCAATTCTCCATTCACAATTGCTGTAGCTTTTTTAATGATGATACAAGCATCTACGTAAGTAGGTAAGGGTTTGATGCCACTAATGGCAAAGTTTTCAATTGCCCGTAGCGTTTGAATACCGTAATAAGCGCTACCAGGAATGTGGCGATCGCCCATCGAATCATGTTCAATACGAAAATCTGTATTGTCAGCCATAGTATTGTTTGGATAATCTCAAAATACAGATCATGCCATGCAAATACACCAATACCAATTCGTAATTCGTAATTCGTAATTCGGAAAGTCAGATATCTGAGTTGACGAGTTAGGCTAGACTTGGGGTTAAATAGCAGTAGGAAAAATATTATGATTAAAACACCAACTCGCCGGATAACTTTAGAGGAATTTTTACAATTACCAGAAACAAAACCAGCTAGTGAATATATTAACGGCGAAATTATTCAAAAACCTATGCCCCAAGGTAAACATAGTAGATTACAAATTCAATCAGCTAATGCCATTAATAGTGTGGTAGAACCAAAAAAAATAGCGTTAGCTTTACCAGAATTACGCTGCACCTTTGGTGGACGTTCTATTGTACCAGATGTTGCAGTATTCGCCTGGCAGAGAATTCCTGTAGATGAACAAGGCAATATTGCTAATATATTTAATATATATCCTGATTGGACAATTGAAATTCTCTCGCCTGAACAAAGTATCACCAAAGTTACCAGAAATATCTTACATTGTTTAAATCATGGTACTAGTTTAGGTTGGTTAATTAATCCAGAAGAATATAACGTTTTAATTTATCCACATCACCAACAACCAATATTTTTAGAAGACGCACAAGATATATTACCAGTCCCAGAATTAGTTAGTGAATTACACTTGACATTAGGACAATTATTTGATTGGTTAAAGTTATAGACAACCTCCAACCCAAATTATGAATCTACCCAATTGAATTACTTTTTCTCGACTCTTGGGAATACCATTTTTACTTTAAGGTTTATGTAATCTTTCATTCCCAGCCAAATCGGGAGGTTTCAATTCTATTTTAGCTAAATTTGAGTTTAAATAGCAGCAGGAAAATATTATGATCAAAACACCAACTCGCCGGATAACTTTAGAGGAATTTTTACAATTACCAGAAACAAAACCAGCTAGTGAATATATTAACGGCGAAATTATTCAAAAACCTATGCCCCAAGGTAAACATAGTACACTTCAAGGTGAATTAGTTACGTCGATTAATGGTGTAGTCAAACCGCGCAAAATTGCCCGCGCCTTTCCAGAGTTACGTTGCACATTTGGTGGGCGTTCCATTGTGCCTGATGTGGCAGTATTCGCTTGGCAGAGAATTCCTGTAGATGAACAAGGCAATATTGCTAATGTCTTTAATACATATCCAGATTGGACAATTGAAATTCTTTCTCCTGAACAAAGCATAACTAAAGTGACTAGAAATATCTTACATTGTTTAAATCATGGTACTAGTTTAGGTTGGTTAATTAACCCAGAAGAATATAACATTTTAGTTTATCCACATCACCAACAACCAATATTTCTAGAAGACGCACAAGATATATTACCAGTCCCAGAATTAGTTAGTGAATTACAGTTGACATTAGGGCAATTATTTGATTGGTTGAAGTTATAGATAATCTCCAACCCAAACTCATGACTCTACCCAACTGGATTACTTTTTCTCGACTCTTGGGAATACCATTTTTACTTTACGGTTTATATAATCCCTCATCCCAAGCCAGATGGGTATGTTTGACAATATTTTTAGTTGCTGCGTTGACTGATTGGTTAGATGGCTATTTGGCACGCAAACTCAACCAAATTACTGATTTAGGTAAGTTTCTCGATCCGTTAGTGGATAAATTGCTGGTACTTGCACCATTATTAGTGTTAGTGGAATTAGAAAGAATTCCTGCTTGGGGCGTGTTCGTTATTTTAGCGCGGGAATTAGCGATCGCTGGGTGGCGAGTTAATCAAACTACGATTACCGGGGCGAATATTTGGGGTAAACTCAAAACCGTTAGTCAGATAATTGCGATCGCGCTTTTGATTGCACCTTTACCAGAATTATGGCAAACTCCCTCTATTATTGCTTTTTGGCTTGCTGTTGCTTTGACATTAATCTCTGGGGTAATTTATATTCTCCCACAGAAAGTTAGCATTGCTGAATAATAATTATAAGTTTGTAGTGAGGACTTTATTCCTCAAAATAGTCAACAAATTCAAATATTATTACTCTAATTTTTTATGATCATAATTTTGTTTTAACCAGTTTTTGTAAGCTCCTGAGCGAACTTGATTCACCCACGCCGAATTATCCAAATACCACTGCACCGTCTTTAGTAAACCACTATCAAAGTTTTCTTGAGGTTGCCAACCTAAATCCTGACTAATTTTACTACAGTCAATTGCATATCTTCGATCATGTCCAGGACGGTCTTTAACGAAAGTAATTAAAGAAGAATGGCTGTAATCTGATTTAGGAACTAATTCATCTAAAATGACACAAATTTTCTCAACAACTATCAAGTTAGTTTGTTCGTTAAGTCCACCAATATTATACGTTTCACCAATTTTTCCCTGTTGAAGCACAAGTTGAATAGCCTCGCAATGGTCAATAACATAAAGCCAATCTCGGATATTTTGCCCATCTCCATATATAGGTAAAGGCTTACCATCCATAGCATTGAGGATAGTTAAAGGAATCAGTTTTTCAGGGAATTGACGAGGCCCATAATTGTTGGAGCAATTTGTGGTTAATGTAGGCAATCCATAGGTATGATGGTAAGCTCTGACAAAATGGTCAGATGCTGCTTTTGAGGCTGCATAGGGACTATTGGGTGCATAGGGTGTATCTTCTCGAAAAGCTGGGTCTTGTGATTTGAGTGAGCCGTATACTTCATCTGTAGACACATGCAAAAAGCGAAACTGCTGCTGTCTTGATGGTGAAAGTTTTTGCCAGTAAAGCCGACTTGCTTCTAATAGTTGAAATGTGCCAACTACATTAGTCTGAATAAAGTTTTCGGGATTTAAAATAGAACGGTCAACATGACTTTCAGCCGCAAAATTGATAATTGCTTCTGGCTGATACTGTTCTAATAAATAACTAACTAACTCAAAGTTCCCAATATCGCCTTGCACAAAATGATAGTTTTTCTCACCTTGTAACTCTGCTAAATTTTCTAGGTTGCTAGCATAAGTTAACTTATCTAAATTAATGACATTAGCCCATGCTAATTTTCTAGCTAGCAGGATGAAATTAGCACCAATAAAACCTGCCCCTCCTGTGACTAATACTGTCTGCATATTTTCTCAAATACTCTACTTCATTATTTAACAACTAACCCTGAAAATTATATGTGGGTAATCCAGTAACTTCCGTTTTGAAGGCAAACAAATCACCAGAATAGTAGATTTTGTCAATTTCCGCTTGTTGGAGTCCCACAGAAGCAGTGGTGATATAAAGTGTTTGCAAATCTTCGCCTCCGAAGTTGCAGCTAGTTACCAATGGTACAGGCATGTGTAAATGTGATATTTCCTCACCCGTTGGGCTGAAGCGGATCACACACCACCCATTCCACATGGCTGACCAAATATATCCTTCACTATCTATGGTCAATCCATCAGGATTGAAAGATTCATGAGTTAAATCAACCACAGTCCGCCGATTACTAATATTACCTGTACCTGAGTCAAAATCGTAAGCGTATATTTTTTGTTGGGGAGAATCCGTTAAATAAAAGGTTTTTTGGTCAGGACTCCATCCCAAACCATTAGAAATAGTCAGTCCTTTCTCCATAACATGCAACGAACCATCAGGATCATAACGGTAAAGGCTGGCTTGAGGTTTTTCTGAGGACATTGAGCCAAACCAGAAGCGACCTTGAGGATCGCATTTACCGTCATTAAGACGGTTATCTGGTAAATCTGCTTCAATCTCAATCATCGGTGTCACCTCACCTGTCTGAGTGTTGAGGAATGCCAATTGGTGGCGCAGTGCCATTATTAAACGATTATCTCCTGCTTGAGCGATCGCACTCACCACATCTCCCACATCAAAAAACTCATCTTTCCCTGTGACTGGGTTAAATTGATGCACTCGATGGTTATAAATATCCACCCAGTAAAGTAAATTTTCCGTAGCATCCCAGATAGGGCCTTCTCCTAAACGCGCCCGCGCTGCTAAAACGTTTTGGGGTGAATTTGGCAATACTTCAGTCATTTGATTAACCTATAAATCAAAAAATTACCCTAGCCTGGAAAATGGCACGGATATTCTAGGGTAAAAAATCAATTGAATAAATGCGTCTCCCCTAAGTATCAGAAAATAGTTTCACCTTGAGACTTTGAGCTAACTTCGCTAACTTAAAGTTATCAAGAATCCCACTATCCATTCCCTACTCCTTCACTTATGTATCAAACAGACCCTCCTCTTTCTGCGAAAGAAGCTCTACCTACCATGTATGATCTCCCTAGTGAAAACCCTGAGGAACCTGGCTTGCCTGACGAATTTCACGATTTTCAACCCCAACTTTTGCGCGAAACTTTCTCCCCACCCGACTATCCGTCGGATCAAGTATTCGTAGCCAGTGACTTAAACCTTTATTACGACCCCCACCATCCCCTGTGGTACAAACGCCCCGATTGGTTTGCATGTGTGGGAGTTTCTCGCCTCTACGAACAACGCGACTTACGTCTAAGTTATGTGATTTGGCAAGAAGGAGTTGCCCCCTTTGTCGTGGTAGAGTTGCTATCTCCTGGTACAGAAAAAGAAGATTTGGGACAAACTCTACGGGAAGTTAACCAACCACCAACAAAGTGGGAAGTTTATGAACGGATTTTGCGAGTTCCTTACTATATTGTCTTTGACCGCTACACTGACAAATTACAGGCATTTCAACTTGTTGCCGATCGCTACAGCAATTTAGAATTGAGTACACCAAGAATTTGGATGCCTAGTTTGCAATTAGGATTAGGTCTTTGGCAAGGGGCTTATCAAGGAACTGAGCGCTTGTGGCTACGTTGGTACGATGCTAATGGCAATTGGCTTCCCACGCCCGTAGAACAGGAAAGCCAACGGGCAGAATTATTGGCAGCAAAACTGCGAGAATTGGGCGTAAATCCAGAACAGCTTTAAACAGCCTGTAAAATCTCCTCATCTAAAGAGAAATCGACCTCAGCTTTATCTTGCCCATTCGCCAGATAATCGTTTTCTAGAGAATCGGCTAGCCCAGAAATTAAATCATACTCAGGTTGCCAATTTAATTCCGTTATCGCTTTATTTACCGATGCGAAGAAATGCTGCACCCGCACCGGAAAAGCTTTGCGCTTGCCAAAATCGAATTTTTTCGGGTCGTAATGCACAATTTTTACAGCATCAGGTGATTTGCCAGCCGCCACAGCACAAGCACGGGCTAAACCATCAAAAGTGACATAGCGATCGCCGGAAATATTATAAATTTGTCCTATAGCTTGCTGATTGCCGATCACTTGAGACATAGCCGTAGCTAAATCTTTGACATGACCTAATTGTGTAATATGTAATCCATTACCAGGAATAGGAATCGGGCGATCGCGAACAATTCTATCAAAAAACCAGCTTTCCAAAGGATTATAATTCAGCGGCCCGTAAATATAAGTCGGACGAATCGCCGTAAAAGGTAATTTCTGTTGACTCAGGTAAGCTTCTGTTTCATGCTTACCTCGGTGACGACTTTTCGAGTCTACTGCATCGCCTTCTATGTGAGGTAATTGGTCAGATTTGAGATATACTCCCGCAGAACTCATATAGACAAAATGTTGTACTCGGTCTTGAAAAATTTCTGCTAGTGGTTGCGTATCAGTCAGTTCCCGTCCATTATTGTCAAAAACAACATCAAAATTTTCTGGTGATAATTTTTCCTTTAGTTGGGTAGCGTCAGTGCGATCGCCTATAATTTGTCCTACTCCCGGCAAAGCAGGTACAGGACGATTACCACGATTGAACAGTACCATCTGATGTCCTTGTTCTACCAACAATTGAGTTAGATAGACACCAATGAACCGAGTACCACCCATAATTAAAATTCGCATAAATTCCCCATTTCTATTTTTAGTTGCTTTTGAAGAAGTAGGGAGTAGGGAGTAAGGAGTGAGGGAGATGAGGGGGGTTTTCTTAGTCCCCATTCCCCATTCCCCATTCCCCATTCCCCATTCCCCATTCCCCATTTGAGGTTATCAGGTTGCAGTATCCCTCTGGAACCACTTTTGGGAGAATTACGTCTTAGGCTCAATCTGGGGCGCTTCCCATTCCTTGATTACAAAGGGAAACTTTTCAGTTAACCTAAACAATTGCCTTGCGTTTTTTCTACTTAATTAAAGTTAGCTGTGCCCTTGAAATACGCTTTGGTTCATGAGTGGCTAACACCTAAAGCCACAGGCGGTTCAGAATTAGTTGTGCAGGAAATTCTGAATCACATTGATGCCAATTTATATGCCCTGATTGATTTTGAATCCACCAATAATGAAAGTTATTTATACCAACGTCAGATTGGCACAACTTTTCTTCAGCATCTACCCTATGCCCGTAATGGTGTCCAAAAATACCTGCCTTTGTTGCCATTAGCCATTGAGCAACTGGATTTGCGGCATTATGACGTGATTCTGTCTTCATCCCATGCTGTCGCCAAAGGAGTCTTGACAACTCCTGATCAGTTGCATATTTGCTACTGTCACAGCCCTATGCGCTATGCTTGGGACTTGACCTTTGACTATCTACGCCAAAGCAAGTTGGGAAATGGTTTAGCTGGATGGGTAACTCGGTATTTACTGCATAGTTTGCGCCAGTGGGACGTACTGAGTGCTAACCGTGTTGATTACTTTATCGCCAATTCGCACCACACAGCCCGTCGCATTTGGCGCTGTTATCGGCGGGAAGCAAAAGTGATATATCCCCCAGTGAACATCGATAATTTACCGTTTTTGCCTCAAAAGGAAGATTTTTATCTGATAGTTTCCCGGTTAGTGAGTTACAAGCAAGTATCCTTAATTGTCAGGGCTTTTAATCAATTACAACGGCCATTAGTAATAATTGGTACAGGTTCCGAAATGAACAAGATTCGCGAGATAGCTAACTCTAATATCCAAATACTGGGATGGCAACCCGATGACGTGGTAAAAAAATATATGGCTAGAGCTAAGGCATTTGTGTATGCAGCTTGTGAAGATTTTGGCATCGCTTTAGTGGAGGCACAAGCTTGTGGTACTCCAGTAATTGCCTACGGTGCTGGGGGTGCTCTAGAAACTGTACGAGATTTGCGCTCTTGTATGGACACAGCAACAGGTATATTCTTCCGGACACAAACAGAAGCAGCTCTGATGGAGGCAGTAGAAAAATTTGAAATGTATCAAAATTCATTCAACCTTGAGTATGTGCGATCGCACGCCGCCCAGTTTTCACCGCAAGTCTTTGCCAAGCGTTATCTAAAATTTTTAGATGAATGCAACGAAAAAAAACTATCCCCAGAGCGATGAGCAAAATTTAATTCCTTGTTTTGTGGGCTTTTGGAAATTTCCCACCAGAAGCACTTCATTTTGGCTTTAAGATTGGGACTATGTGTGGTGTGGATTATTAAGGAGTATGATGACTGCCCAGAGCTCACTCCTC
>JAESGC010000078.1_pt1 | contig 30643 bp, 30 predicted proteins | sample 9266221 | NCBI WGS metagenome assembly JAESGC01 (sample SAMN14515568, study PRJNA621660) | algae metagenome | isolation source: Trichormus sp. ATA11-4-KO1 and co-occurring heterotrophs from soil, at the... | place: Chile: Atacama Desert, Tarapaca Region | collected 2009-05-22 | reverse complement strand
TTTTGTGGTGATTCATGGCTGCTCAAACCCCTTTTTTTTCTAAATATGTCTGTTTTTATTCCTGCTTGCTTTTTTTCTCTCAGTAATTTCCGTTTGTGACACTTGGGGGTGCGGAAGGTGGGTTAAATTAAAGAAAAGATGAAAGTTAAGAGTGATTATGCTTAGGAACTACCAGAAGGAACTGTGGTAGAAGTCATTGTGCTAGTTGAATCACCCACTAAAGAAAATGAAACTACCTATCTTCTAAAATCAGAAGCTAACAAAAAACATTTACTCAAAGCCTTAGAGAATGTAGAGAAAAGTAATTTGATATATGTTGATTTAGACGAGTATGAAAAAGAGTGAATAAAACAAAAAAATAATACCCAAGCTCATAAAAAGCCTGGGTATCGCCAAAGACGAAATGAAATTGTAAGTTACCAACAAATTAGAAATTAATTAAGGTAAATGACTAAACAGCACCACTGTTTTTATGAAACAGAATTGTTACCGTTTTAAAAATTAATTTCAAATCATATAGTAAACTCCAATTTTTTTGATACTCCAAATCTAGGCGAATCACATCCTCAAAACTACGTACCGTAGACCGCCCATTTACTTGCCATTCTCCAGTCATACCGGGTTTAACATCTAAACGTTGCCATTCCGGTACTTCATAGCGTTCTACTTCGTCAGGTGTGGGTGGTCTAGTACCAACTAAGCTCATATCTCCTTTGAGGACATTCCAAAATTGTGGTAATTCATCCAGGCTGGTGCGCCGCAAGAACTTCCCTACACGTGTAATTCTGGGATCGTTCTCGTTCTTGAAAAATGCACCTTGGACTTGGTTTTTGACTAGGGATTTTTTGGCTTCCGCATCCACACACATGGAGCGGAATTTCCAAATCTTAAAACGTTTCCCCATCCAACCACAACGGATTTGACCAAAGAAAATAGGGCCGGGATCATCGATTTGAATAGCAATCACAATGGGAATAAACAAAAAACCTGTAATGACTAAACCCACAATTGCACCAACAATATCTATGAACCGCTTCATCCAAGATGCCACAGAAGGATGAGTAGTTGGTAACGGCTCTACTTTACGGGAATTACTCTTTTGGGTATCTGTGGGCTTGTCAGCTTCTACTGGCGACGTTTCGCTGCTAGACTCAATAGGAAAAACTTGATCTAAGCCTGTGAGATTTAGCACTGCCATGACTTGAGGAGTCACATTCCGCAAAATCAAGGCAATTCCTTGTTCCTGGGTATGTTTAAAATTACTGACCAAGGCACCTAGACCACTACTATCCATAAAAGTAGTTTGGTGAAAATCAATAATTATTTGCTTGGGAGGTGTATTTTCTTGAGTTAACTTTTGGCAGATATGCTTAAAGCCTACTGCCTCAAGCACGCTTAACCGGGCTGGTACCTGCACTATTACTGTTTCTTTTAAGGGAGTAACTGGAAAGTCTACCTGTGTGGGTTGGCTAGTCATGAAGCTCTGCACTTTCGTTGCCATGTAAATTTAAGCTGCCAAAAATTATTTTGTCCTAGCAATTTACCTAACCTCATCTTAAATCAGTAGGCATAAAGACTAAATGGTTAGTTAGTAAGGATAAGAGCCAAGATTGCTAGCGACGATTCACAATAGAACAAGAAGTAAAAAAAACATACCTGCTTTTGTGCCGACGCAGCGCGATCGCGTTGCTACTATCCCATGACTGCTAAAACTAAGGTTCAACCTACCGCACGCCTGATAGAGGTCTTTTCTGCTATTCAAGGAGAAGGACTGAATGTCGGGACACGTCAACTTTTTATTCGCTTTGCTTTATGCGACTTGCGCTGCCACTTTTGCGATAGTGCCCATACTTGGAATGCACCCGCTACTTGTCGGATAGAGCGATCGCCCGGATTACGTGACTTTGAAATCCACTCGAATCCTGTCTCACTACCCATCTTAATTGAATGGGTCGAAAGGCAAAATCAACCTTGTCTACACGATAGCATTAGCTTAACTGGCGGCGAACCCCTGCTTCATGCAGCTTTCTTAAAGGAATTTTTGCCCGAAGTGCGATCGCTGACAAATCTACCCATATACTTAGAGACTGGCGGACATCGTCCAGAACAATTGGCGGTAATTTTACCCTACCTAGACTTTGTGGGCATGGATTTAAAACTGCCTAGTGTCAGTGGTGAAAGTCGTTGGCAAGAACATACAAAGTTTTTACAATTATGCTCAAATTCACATTTAGATATTTTTGTCAAGATAATTATTTCTCACGATACCGACCCGGCTGAATTGAAACGTGCCGCTTCTGTGGTAGCAGATGTTAGTTCAGATATTCCCGTATTTTTACAACCTGTCACACCTTTAGCAGCTGGTGAACAATTCACAGAAAAGCATATACTGGCACCTGCTCCAGATCAAGTTTTGATGTGGCAAGCCTTGATGAAGCAATTTGTACCACACGTCCGGGTCGTGCCTCAGACTCATAAAATGTTAAATCAACTGTAAAAGTTTGATGAAAGATGTCATCAAGTCAAACCCAAGGAATTTTATTTTTTTGGGGGTGGGTATTGCCCACCCAACATACTTGCTGAGTTCTACAGTCCAGCTTCATCTGTAGTCCTAGACTTAGCTTTGGCTTTGTTAGCACTGCGTTTGAGGGCAGAAAGTCGTGCTTCGTATCGAGACCGTTGGCGCTTGCTAGGAGTATTGTCGATCATGGTTTTTAAGGCGCTACCCAGGCTCTTATAGGCGTTGGGGAGGCTATAACCAAAGCGAGTTGCCAATGCGATCGCTTTCTCGTCAGCAGCGAGTAATTCTTTCAGTTGCTTTTCCCCATTATTCTTCTGATACAATCGCCAGCCTGAGACACCACATAGCGCCAAAGCTAACACCAGCAACAATCCATCTTGTACCCACAATTCGCCTACAGCACCGCCTAAACCAATAGCCAATGCTGCCATTTCCCAACCATCTTTGGGAATAGAATCATTTTGCACGCGGGCGACTTCATGCCAAAAAAGCAGATTACGCTGATCCATCGCCAAAGCATCCCATTTCACCAGGTCTATTTGAATTTCTACCTGGTCTTTACCAATTTCTTCGCAACGGATCAGGGGTGGATTGACCTCAGTTGTGCCTTCAACCGTGACCCAGCTCTGCAATTCTGGCGGTAGTAAGCCTTTTAACCGCCGGAGTTCACTCATTTCTGCCTTGGCAAAGGAGGTTGCATAGGATGTCATAAAATCCAGCCCTAGAAAACTTCAGTATATAGTCAGGGTATCACTTTGGAGTATAGCTATTTAAGTGATAATTCGCCTCACTCGCTGGGAAAACTTCCCCGCTTTCTCCTAGCTTCCATGGCTTTTTCCAGGATTTCTAATAATCCAGGAGCTTCTTCTTGAATACTCAGTAACATTCTTTCCCCAAGTTCTAAATTCCCTGGATCTTGACCCGTTACCATCACTTCTCTCAGGCGAGGAATTGCTATATTATCAACAATCTGAATTAATCCACTTAGACAACGGTGAAATTGCCTTTCTGTGAGAATTGAGTCTTCTAGAGGAAATTCAATAATGGCTCGGATCTCACCATCGGCTGGGTCATATTCCCATTGCAGCATCTTCGTTTCCCAAGAAATTGCCAGCATTGTCTGTAGGATAACTCCCTTGTAGGGATGATCTTGCACTCCCGCCAGAACTTGAGGCGCAAACACTCGGAAAAATTTTCCCTCTTCATCCAATTGGACAACTATCAGAAAATCCTCTAGGTTATCAGCTTCAACACCTGTGATAATGCGGTCTTCTTCATGATCAAAACGGTAGTCCCAACCTAGTTTGTCTAAGTAATTGGCAATCTGTTTGAGATTAGCTCCCATAAAAGCCTCATAAAGAACCATGGAGCAGCTGTTACCAAAACTAGTTTAACCTGCCAGTGGCAAGTGTTTAAGTTGGTGTAGCTACTTCTCTTCTTTTTAAAAGTATGCAATGATTTTTTGCACAATAGTTGAACTATTTGCTGATTTATCCAGATTTCATGAATTGAAAAAAATTTCTATTTGTAAATCGAAGGCAAGATTAGACATATGAGCCTCATCATTCTGCGATAAGTTTGTTTTGACCAAGCTTAGGGACACATCTCAATAAATATGGCAAGCAATATCAGAAAATTATAATTAAATTATGCAATACTCAATGATTTATATTTGAATTTAACCTTTGCATCAATAATTTAAGCTAATCAACAAGAGGGAAAACAAGTAAGTCTGTAGGAATAAATCAAACTATGTGTTTTGCAATGTAAAATAATTACAATTAATTTCGTAGTCAGGGCTACCCTAAGGAACGCTGCGCGAACAGCCCTTAATTTGAGGACTAAAGTCTTACAAACCTTTAATTATTTACGTCGTCCTACTCAAATCAACATACTAATAATTTTATAATTAAAAAGTCCAGCAAAATATTATTAAATTAACTTAGATTTTTTATCAAAAAATAATAAATTAAAAATGACATTCACTTAAATCTGGTAGATTTTGGTCAAAGACTAATAATATTTCTGTGGGGAGTTGAATTGTTGTGGAAGTTTTTGAAAATGCATTTAAAACTGGACAAATTAATTAGCAAAAACTTTAATAGCATCACTATACAAATTCATGTGAATTTGATAGCTTAGTCTAATTTTACAGCTATTATCTATTCCCAAACAATGGGGAAATACGTTATTAGATAAGTTGCGCTATCTTCAGTCTTGTATGTGTCAGAAAATTAGTTATGTTCATCGGTTTGAGGAGATGATATTATGTTGACAATTTTAGGCTTTTCAGGCTTAGTATAATCAATTATGTAAAGTTTTGTATCAATATTCAACATTTCTAGTATCAAATATAGATAAAACTTTTGAGAGCCGCTTTTTACAGAAAAATCAAACACAGGGACAGCCAAAAGTTTTATATCACAAGCATCTAAATTATTTTCATACAATCATTGTAGTTAATAATACATTGTTTCTAGTTCACCATATATGAAGTTTATGCGCAAATCAGCATTAATCTTAGCGATCGCCCCCCTAATCTTGGCCTTGACTGCTTGTAATGGAGATTCAGGACAAATAGCAACTACAGGTAGTAATTCAGGAGTACAAGCAACTCGCGATCGCTGGGATGCAATTAAAAGTCGTGGTCAGTTGATTTGCGGTGTCAGTGGTGAAATCCCAGGGTTTAGCTTTGTCGGCACTGACGGGAATTATAGTGGTATCGACGTAGATATCTGCCGAGCCATAGCAGCTGCCTTATTTGATAACCCAGATGCAGTAGAATTCCGTAATCTCAGTGCCAAAGAACGGTTTACAGCCTTGCAAACCGGGGAAATAGACGTTCTCAGCCGTAATACCAGCTGGATACTGAGTCGTGATACTTCCGTGGGTCTGGAATTTGCCCCCGTTGTCTTTTACGATGGTCAAGCCCTCATGGTACGCAAAAATAGTGGCATTAATTCTTTGGCAAACCTGAAAGATAAAGCAATCTGTGTTCAAACTGGTACTACTACTGAGCAAAACTTAGCAGACCAAATGCGGAAACGAGGCATTACCTACCGACCAGTTGTCTTTGAAGATGTTAATGTTACTTTTGCTACTTATGCTGAAGGGCGTTGTGACGGTATTACAGCTGATCGTTCGGCGTTAGTATCTCGGCGCATCACTCTACCCAACCCAGAAGCTCACACGATTCTCGATGAAGTCATTTCTTCTGAACCGCTTGCACCAGCAGTCGCCAAAGGTGATCCAACCTTAACTAGTGCTGTGAAGTGGGTGGTTTATTCTCTGATAAAAGCCGAAGAATTGGGTATTAATTCCCAAAATTTAGCACAGTTCGCCACAAGTAATGACCCAGAAATCAAGCGCTTTTTAGGGAAAGAAGGTAACCTCGGTGAAGGACTTGGCTTAACCAACGACTTCGCAACTAGGATCATCAAGCACGTTGGTAACTACGGCGAAATTTACGATCGCAATCTCGGGCCAAATACAAAATTAAATCTGGCTCGTGGTCAAAATCAACTCTGGACGCAAGGTGGATTACTGTATTCGCCGCCATTCCGATAAAGCGGACAAGGGGAGCAAGAGAATAACCAATGACTAATGTAAAACCGCCTATATGGCGTGATTACCGCTTCTGGCACATTGCTGCACAATTAATTGCTGTATGTTTAGCAGTATTTGTAGTCGCAATACTGTGGGGTAACCTCAACCGCAATTTACAACAATTAGGCATTCAATTTGGATTTGATTTTCTCAAGCAGCAAGCGTCCTTTGATATTGGCGAATCGCTGTTGAACTATAAACCAACTGACACCTACAGCCGCGCTTTGTGGGCAGGGTTGGTTAACTCATTGCGAATAGCAATTGCGGGAATTTTCCTGACTACAATTGTGGGAATCAGTACAGGAATAGCCCGACTGTCTGATAACTGGCTAGTACAAAAAATCGCTCTAGTTTACGTAGAAATTTTTCGTAATACACCCTTATTACTGCAATTATTATTTTGGTACTTTGCCGTCTTTCTCGGTTTTCCTCAAAGAGAAAATAAAATATCTCTCTGGGGATTTTTGGGAATCAGCCAAGATGGTATAGAACTTCCTTGGTTTACTCTCTCCCCAGAATTTTCAGCTTTGTTACTGGGGTTAGTGTTTTACACAGGCGCGTTTATTGCAGAAATTGTCCGAGGCGGGATTCAATCAGTACCAAGAGGACAATGGGAAGCAGCGCGATCGCTAGGATTAAAACCAGGATTAGTGATGCGGTTGGTAATATTTCCCCAAGCCTTGCGGGTAATTATTCCCCCACTGACGAGCCAGTATCTGAATTTAACCAAGAATTCCAGTTTAGCGATCGCCATCGGCTATCCAGACATTTATTTTGTCGCCTCCACCACCTTTAACCAAACAGGGAAAGCGGTAGAAGTCATGTTACTAATCATGCTCGCCTATCTTACCCTCAGCTTGACTATTTCCGTAATCATGAACTTATTTAATCGCCAAGTGCAGATCAAAGAAAGGTAATAAAGAATTCCTCTTCCCCATGACTCCACAATTAACTTGGTTACGTAAAAATCTCTTTAGTACTTGGTACAACGGTGTTTTAACTGTTGTCTGCTTAGTTTTGCTCTTTTGGCTGGTGCGGGGAATTTTGACTTGGGCATTCACTCAAGCACAATGGACAGTAATTTGGGTTAATTTACGTTTATTTTTAGTTGGCAGATTTCCTCAAGCATTATACTGGCGAGTCTGGATTGTGCTGGCGATCGCTTCCACCTTAGGTGCTGTAACTGGGGGTGTATTTTTTGGTAAGCAACAGTTGTCTAGGCTCAAAGTTGCTTTGTTTGCTTTCATTGTGGGACTTGTGTTGGTAATTTTGCCCTGGGATTTGACATCCCGCCTCTGGTTGTTGTTAGTTGCTGTGTTAGTAATTGCAGGTTTTTGGATTGGGGGAAAGTTTACTAAAGTAATAGCACCTTGGCTATCTCTAGCATGGTTGTTATCTTTCCCCATAATGCTGTGGCTAGTTGGCGGCGGATTCGGTTTGCGATCTGTATCCACAAATCTGTGGAATGGTTTGTTACTTACCTTATTAATGGCAGCAGTTAGTATAGTGCTTTCCTTTCCCATTGGCGTTTTACTAGCTTTAGGGCGCACAAGTAATTTGCCTGTAGTCCGTTGGTTTTGTATCCTCTACATTGAAATTATCAGGGGACTACCACTGATTGGAATTTTATTTCTGGCTCAGGTAATGTTGCCGTTATTTTTACCAGCAGATGTACGTTTAGATCGGGTACTTAGAGGAGTAGCAGGACTAGTATTATTTAGTGCTGCTTATATGGCAGAAAACGTGCGTGGTGGACTCCAAGCAATCCCGCGTGGACAAGTTGAAGCCGCGAAGGCGTTAGGACTGAATACTTTTTTTGTGGTGGTCTTTATTGTCCTACCCCAAGCTTTACGTGCTGTAATTCCGGCGATCGTTGGTCAGTTTATCGGCTTATTTAAAGACACTTCACTTTTATCTTTGGTGGGATTAGTGGAACTTACGGGAATTGCTCGTTCCGTTTTGGCACAACCCCAGTTTCTGGGTCGCTATGCCGAAGTGTATTTGTTTATTGGATTGATTTACTGGATATTTTGTTACTCTATGTCGTTAACTTCTAGGCGATTAGAAAAACATTTAGGTTATTAGTCAATAGAGATATATTACTAGTTTTTCTAACTTTAAATCCTATGTCAGAATTACAACCGATTATTCTTGCTGAAGATGTTCACAAATGGTATGGCAAATTTCATGTTCTCCAGGGTGTGAGCTTAACGGTAAATCGTGGAGAAGTAGTGGTGTTGATGGGTCCTTCAGGTTCTGGTAAATCAACTTTTATCCGCACATTTAACGCTTTAGAAGCTTACCAACAGGGAAAAATTACCATTGACGGTATTACTCTCAGTCATGACCTGCGGAATATTGAAACAATTCGGCGAGAAGTGGGGATGGTATTTCAGCAGTTTAATTTATTTCCCCATCTCACAGTTATACAAAATATTACTTTAGCCCCAACTTGGGTGCGTCGATGGTCGCAGCCAAAAGCCAAAGAATTAGCAATACAACTCCTAGAAAGAGTAGGAATTTTAGAACAAGCGCATAAATATCCAGGCCAGTTATCTGGGGGACAGCAGCAACGAGTAGCGATTGCTCGTGCTTTAGCCATGCAACCTAAAATTATGCTGTTTGATGAACCCACCTCAGCTTTAGATCCAGAGATGGTGAGAGAAGTGTTAGATGTCATGCGAAGTCTCGCCAGAGACGGGATGACAATGGTAGTAGTTACCCACGAAGTCGGATTTGCTCGTGAAGTTGCCGACCGAGTAATTCTTATGGATAGTGGTTCCCTTGTGGAGTCAGCCACCCCTAACACGTTTTTTACCAACCCCAAAGAAGAACGGACTCGTAAGTTTTTATCGCAAATCCTCTAGAAGCTCTATTTTCTTCAAGACCACATCATTCATGCTGTTACCCCACACCTTTTACACCAACATTGAATAAACAGTCCATCCCCTTTGCAAAATCTCTATAAGTTTGTGTAATCTATTATGCAACGTATGCAACGGCGTAAATTACATTATTAATAGAAACGCTGTAGTTTCCTATTAAAAGGATACTTGTAAAAATTGTGAGAAATATTTGTGGTCAGTGTAATGGAACAAATATGTCCCTAAAAGGTTCTATACCTCAAGTGACCAATTACGAACTACTGTGCTGTAATTTACACTAATTTACAGCAATAGTTAATTATATTTATACGTATATACTTACTAGATGAGACACTCCTACTTGATTTTTGAAAAAAAAAGACCTACACCATTACCTTCCTGATTTTCTATTTCCTGTTCCTTTGTTGGTATCCCAGTCTAAGCAGAAATTTTTTGGACGTAAAACAAGTATTTTCCTCCATCGTTTGCTCACTATCCCAATATCAAGCAACTAAGCTGATAATTTACATTATATTTTTATACTCTTTATAAAGCTCTGTGAATTGCTGCTTACAATGTCTTTAACCAATCAATATAGGTATTATACTTAGAGAAAACCCTTATATATCCAATTTTAACAACTCTGAAGTAGTAAAAAATACTTTAATTCCTACTTAAGTGGTGGATAACAAAGTTTACTGAATCTTCAATGAAAACCCCTGTCATTAGAGAGATTCTAAAGAGAGAATTACATATAGGTGCTTTAGAGTACAAAACAGTAATTTTCCCAAAATATTTTCATTATCCACAAAACCAGGGGACTTCTGACTAATTTGTTATGCGGATTTTAATTTATTCCTACAACTACTATCCAGAACCAATTGGTATAGCCCCACTGATGACGGAATTAGCAGAGGGACTGGTCAAGCGTGGACACCAAGTTCGCGTCATCACCGCTATGCCCAACTATCCTGAACGTCAAATATACGAGGCTTATCGAGGTAAGTGGTATTTAAATGAAGACAAAAATGGTGTGCAAATCCAACGCAGTTATGTTTGGATTCGCCCACAACCCAATCTATTAGACCGAGTATTGTTAGATGCTAGTTTTGTTGTGACTAGCTTTTTACCCGCCCTGTTCGGCTGGCGTCCTGATGTAATTCTCTCAACGTCACCATCACTACCTGTTTGTGTACCTGCTGCCCTTTTAGGATGGTTGCGCGCTTGCCCTGTGGTATTAAATCTTCAGGACATATTGCCGGAAGCAGCAATTCATGTCGGATTACTGAAAAACAAAGCACTGATCAAGCTATTTACTGCATTAGAAAAATTTGCTTACCACACAGCCGCAAAAATTAGTGTGATTGCTGATGGTTTTGTAGAAAATTTATTATCTAAAGGTGTAGAACCTCATAAAATTGAACAAATTCCTAACTGGGTCGATGTGAATTTTATTCGCCCTTTGCCTAAAGAAAATAATCCTTTTCGGGAGGCACATAACCTCAATGGCAAATTTGTCGTGCTATATTCTGGAAACATTGCTCTGACCCAAGGTTTGGAAACAGTTGTGAAAGCTGCTTCTAAGTTGTGCCATATTCCAGATATTGCCTTTGTGATTGTGGGTGAAGCAAAAGGTTTGCAAAGATTACAACAGTATTGTTTAGACTGTGGTGCAGATAACGTTTTGCTACTGCCGTTTCAACCCCGCGAACAGTTACCACAAATGTTGGCAGCAGCTGATGTTGGTTTGGTAGTACAAAAGAAAAATGTGGTATCTTTCAATATGCCATCTAAAATTCAAGTAATACTTGCCAGTGGTCGTACCTTAGTGGCATCTGTACCCGAAAATGGCACAGCCGCAAAAGCTGTTAGACAAAGTGGCGGGGGAGTTATTGTACCTCCAGAAGACTCCAAAGCTTTAGCAATGGCAATTTTAGACTTGTACAAGCATCCAGAAAAAGTCAAAAATCTGGGTTACCACAGTCGTCAATATGCTGTTGAACAATACGCCTTTGAGCAAGCCTTAAATCACTATGAGGAGTTATTTTACTCAGTGACGGCAGAGACTCAAGCAGTTGAGTCTCAAGTAGTATCAAAACAGGAAGTATAAACCAAATAATTTAGCCGTCCTGAGAAGCAGTAAGTAGCAGGGGGATAAGAAAGAGCACTTCCCAATGCTTCGCTCCCCACTCAGCACTTTTTCAAGTTAGCTAGGTAAAGCGCGATTATCCAGAAAAAGCCTGAGATCAGCTACTAAGTGAGTATATGAGCCTGAAGGGTCTGGTCGCATGACCAAACTTGACTGCTAGCATATCCTGAATACACGGTTGAAAATACAATCAATGCGATAGAGTTACCATGTATATCATTGTGGGAACTTTTGATGTCTTAGCCAACTTCAATCAGACAGCACTAATTAGGGATATCCACGAATGAGATCAACTCAAGGTTGATTTTTGTCGTCCTGTGCTAACGATATACTGAGCCAATATCCTCAAGCATTCTTGGTTATTGCCGATTCAGACTTTAGATAAGATTGCATGACTGTGCTGTATTGTATGCTGTTGTTAGCAGCATGTCTAGTTGGTCTGAGGACATAAATATAAATATTACCAGTTGGAAGAATCTGGTAGCAGTCTAAAATATATATAAACATTTAGGATAAAGCTGTGTGGCGAAGCTTGGATGATTACCTGGAATCTTTGGTAGAAAGCCATTGCTTGATTTATCCCAGGACAATATCTATTCGCCATTGGTTTTTATTCATCTGACGAGCCAAACAGCTAATTGTTTTAACAACCCCATAGATACCTGTTTTTTTGTTAGTATTCAAAAAAACCAACACATAGACTTGCTATTCAATTTATTGTTTGTAAGTAAGTGATTGGAGAAAATTGTAACAAAAGGGATAAAGCACCTGAGGTTTAATGTCTGATTATTTCCAAGGAAATTTCCCATTACAATCTGTCTCAGATATCAAGGATGCACTCAGCAGCCTAGAGGCTGAAACCAAAGATGTGAGTGAAAATTTAGCTGTAACCATCGCCGAAGCTGCATTAGACCGCAAAGCGGGTGATATTTTATTGCTTAGGGTAGCAGATGTATCTTATCTGGCAGATTACTTTGTGATGATGACTGGCTACTCTAGGGTACAAGTCAGGGCGATCGCCGAGGCAATTGAAGGTAAGGTAGAAAGTGATTGGCAACGGCGTCCCTTGAGGACAGAAGGAAAAGCCGAGGGTAGTTGGGTGCTACAAGATTACGGCGAAGTGATCGTTCATATCATGATGCCAAATGAGAGAGAATTCTATAACTTAGAAGCGTTCTGGGTTCATGCAGAACGTATTTCCCTTCCAAAAGCTGATGAGGGTGGGGGTAAGCCAATATGATGAGGTCTTCGGTTTCCAATTGCCCAGTTCCTACAGACCAACAACCACTGAATGAATACGAAGAATTAAAAACATCCTGGCTATTTTGTGATTGCATCTTAAATTGGCGAGAATATATCACGAAAATGGTTTGGATTTGGAGTGTGTCATGGCTGGTAGCAGGGCCAGTAGCAGCCGCCAGTTTTCCGCCACACAAACAGTTGAATCATTTTCTCCTCTGCGGTGCAGCAGGAGCAAGTATAGGAGTAGTGCTAGTACTAGTACGATTGTTGTTGGGCTGGCTTTATATACGCGATCGCCTCTACAATACAACCGTATTTTATGAAGAGTCAGGCTGGTACGACGGTCAAACTTGGATGAAGCCACAAGAAGTCCTGATGCGCGATCGCCTAATTGTGGCGTACGAAATCAAACCGATTCTGCAACGGTTAAAATTTTCCTTTGCTGGCTTGGCGGGAATGTTTCTTATTGGTAGTATAGTCTGGCAATTGTCGTAAATCGTCATTGGTGAGTCAGTGCGGTCTTTTTGGTTTCCAAAATGAGCAACTGACGAAACCGAAGGGTCATTGGTGTTTAGTAATTAGCTACTAATCACCAATGACTTGGGACTAATAAATAAATAAAAAAGGTAATAAAATTTAACCCATGACAATGGGAAAGCGAACTCAAGCCACAGCCCTAGAAGTCCGGCTGTTGCGAGAAGGAATTATTGAATCAAGGCATGTAGTCCAAGCTGTTATATGCGACGAACGCGGACGGGTGCTTTCCGTCGCCGGCAACTCGGAAACGGCTGCATTTGTCCGTTCCGCACTCAAACCATTTCAAGCACTGGCAGTCACTACCACAGGTACACTGGAGCGCTATAACCTCAGCGATCGCGACTTAGCTATTATTACAAGTTCCCACAAAGGCACAATCGAACAGGTAAGACAGGCATTTAACATCCTGTGGCGCGCTGACCTTGACCCAACTGCACTCCAATGTCCAATTCCCCAAGGTAAGAAAAGTCCTTTGGAATACAATTGTTCTGGTAAACATGCGGGGATGTTAGCCGTTTGTCAGCAACGCCATTGGCCTTTAAATAACTACTTAGATCGCAAGCACCCAGTACAGCAGTTAATTTTGGGTAAAGTAGCAGAATTACTGCGGATGCCAGCCGAAGAATTTCTCAGCGCACATGACGACTGTGGCGCACCAACTTATCTCATGCAAATCAGTCAAATGGCATCTCTGTATGCGCTACTAGCCTCTAGCAGCAATGTCGATATGGAGCGGATTGTCCGTGCCATGACGCATCATCCAGCGATGGTAGCCGGAGAAGGAGAATTTGACACAGAACTGATGCGTTTAGCTCCAGGAGAACTGGTAAGTAAATCTGGTGCCGAAGGCGTGCAATGCATTGGCAGGCTGGGTGAAGGCATGGGATTGACCATTAAAGTCATAGATGGAGCCAAACGGGCAAAATATGCCGTTGCTATCCACGTACTCCAGCAGATGGGTTGGATTAGCCCCAGCGCCGCCGAAAGCCTATCAGAGAAGTTTATGACTTTAGGTAAATACAAGCGTTTAGAAGTAGTTGGAGAATTATCGCTGTTATAGTTGCCAAACTTATAACTTTGTGGTTATACTAGAAAAGTCAAACAGCGACGCGGGATAGAGCAGCCTGGTAGCTCGTCGGGCTCGAATTGTAAGGTTCGCTAAGCGCTTATTAGTTGGTCTTACAGTGGGCGGTACGCGAAGAAACTTGCGTATGTTTACCTGTCAAACTCGGGGAAGCCATTAGCGCGGTAATCCCGAACCAAGCTTCAGAAATGAAGAAGGTGTAGAGACTGGAAGGCAGGCACCCTAACGTTATTAAAAGACGAGGGTGAAGGGACAGTCCAGACCACAAACCGGAATAGCCGGGCAGTGAAAACTGTAGTTGGTAAGCATAACCCGAAGGTCAGTGGTTCAAATCCACTTCCCGCCACCAAACAGAAGATAAAACGAAGCCCTGTAAAATTAAAGTTTACAGGGCTTCGTTTTATGCTGATGATTAGCTATATGGATACAAAGCTGAAAGGAGACATAGCAGAACAGGCTGCTGTTTTTCATGCCTTAAAGCGTGGTTGGGGAGTTTTAAAGCCTGTTGGTGATCGGCTACCCTAAGATTTAGTATTTGATGTAGAAGGAACTTTAGTCAAAATTCAAGTTAAGCACGCTTGGTTTGATGAACCTTCTGGCAATTATGTTGTAGATAATCGCCGCACTAAAACAAATTGGCGGATCATGATTCGAGCAGCATACAAGCGTTCAGACTTTGATTTTGCGCTGGTATATATAGGAAAACTTGACTTATTCTATATCTTCCCGGTAAATGTGTTCATAAATTATGGTAGTGAGATACACCTTGTCGAGACTAACAAACGACAGCGCAAACCTCGTTCTGCACAATATCGTGAAGCTTGGGAGTTAATCTTACAAGCATCTGTAGGTGAAGAAATAGGTAAAGAAAAGTATGTCTGTTCGCCTGTTCAAGATGGAGAGATGGAATTTTGATCTATTCTGAAAGAGAAACCTGACAAAAAGCGCGGAGAATCATGGTTGTGAAGTTGCAGCGACCGATTTTAGTGGGAGGATTGGGACTATCCTTTTCTCTGTGGATATTACAAAGTTGGCATCATTCAATTGTGCAATTGAGTGAAATTGGTTTATTTAGTGCCTTGGCTATCGGTGGTGGTTTGTGGTTATTCCAGAAAAATCGCCCGCAAGATAGTTTAGAGCAGCTAGATGGTATGGTTGTAGATCGGGCTACCGGGGAAAGTGCGATCGCTAAAACAGAAGCCGTGATTAATCAACTGGCACAAGAGGCAGAAAATCACACAGCTATAGCGATACTACAAGAACAAGTTGCTCAATTATTCCTGGAGTTAGATAGGCAAGAAATTAAACTAGCTGTAACTGGTGGAAAATCCGTTGGTAAAAGTACTTTAATTCAAGTGCTAGAGTCTAGCGGTTGGCAAGAAACACACCAAAAAGTAAGCTTTTGGGAAACATCACCTTTGTTTAGAGAAACGGGTGAAAATGCAGATGCAGCTGTTTTAGTAGAACTTCAACAATCTGATTTTGTGCTATTCCTGACAAACGGTGATTTGACAGACTCGGAATTTCAAAGCTTACAGCAGCTAAAAGCAGCAAATCAGCCTGCTATTTTAGTTTTCAACAAACAAGACCAGTATTTAGCAGACGAACGTGCTAGTGTCTTACTGTCATTAAAACAGCGAATGCCGGGAAATGTAGTGGCAACTGCGGCCTCTCCCATTCCTCAGAAAGTCCGGAAGCATGAAGCTGATGGTACTGTACAAGAGTGGCTGGAACAACCAGCACCAGATATTCAGCAGTTAACACAGCAATTAAGTGAAGTTTTGGCACAGCAAGGACAGCATCTAGTGTGGACAACTACCGCCAGAAAAGCCAAGTTATTGAAAGCTGAAGCGAAAAATTTATTGAATGAAACCAGACGCGATCGCAGCACCCCAATTATTGAACAATATCAATGGATAACTGCGGCGGCTGCTTTTGCTAACCCAGTACCAGCGCTAGATATTCTGGCAACTGCGGCAATTAATGCTCAGATGGTCATAGATTTAGGTAATATCTATCAACAGAAGTTTTCCCTGGAACAGGCGCAAACTGTAGCGGGAACAATGGGAAGTTTGATGCTGAAACTGGGTTTAGTGGAACTTTCTACAAAAGCTGTGAGCACTGTTCTCAAAAGTAATGCTATCACCTTTGTTGCTGGTGGTTTAGTGCAGGGTGTGAGTGCAGCTTATCTCACCAGGGTAGCAGGGTTAAGTTTAGTTGAATATTTGGAACAGCAGGAAGTAGCGCTAGATTCTGGAAATGCTTTGAATTTGGACAAGTTGCGACAAACTTTGCAGAACGTCTTTCAGCGAAACCAGCAGATTGGTTTTTTGTCAGGGTTTGTTAAGCAAGGTGTGAAGCGTTTATCACCACAAGTGCAGCCTGAAGTTGTAGGATAATTTTGCGCAAAGGTGAGTGGCGTGGTCTCCCCCATCAGCGAATTCCGCGCCAAGTGTCTCTTAAGCGTCTTTGCATGAAGCTCTAAAAAAAATAGTTTGGTGGAAAACTATAGTGACGACAGCGACTTCAGCCGAACAGAGAGTGATTCTTCATAACATCAGTTGGCACACGTTCAATGCCATTCTGGAAGAATTGGGTGACAAACGAGCTACACGTTTAGCATATAACGAGGGCAATTTAGAAATTATGACTCCCTTGGGAGAGCATGAGAACACTAACAGATTTATTGATGATTTAATTCGGATATTAGCAGATCAATTAAATATGCATCTAAAAAAATTTGGTTCTTTAACCCTGAAGCGTGATGATATGCGGCGGGGTGCAGAACCTGACTCTTGTTATTATATTCAAAATGAGCCTTTGGTAAGAGGTAAACAAGATATTAATCTTAACTTTGACCCTCCACCAGATTTAGTTATTGAAATTGATATTAATAGCAGTTCTTTAAATAAACACCCGATTTATGCTGCTTTAGGTGTTCCAGAACTTTGGCGCTATAATGGCAGAGAGTTAAAGTTTTTCGTTTTATCTGAGCCGATTTTAATTTACAATCAAGTACAGCAAAGTCCGACTTTTTCTGTACTCACAGCAGAGGTAATTCCTCAATTGATTAGAAAAAGTTTAATTGAAGGTGAGACTGCTACTTTACGATATTTTCGAGATTGGCTGAGAGAGAGATTAGAGAATAATTAATATAATTGTGCTAATGTATTCAGATTTTTAATGAGTGTTTATCCTTGTATTTTCTCCTTTTTTGCTGGTTCAGGATTCCTCGATTTAGGCTTTGAAACTAGCGGGTTTAAAATTGTTTATGTCAATGAAATATTTAAACCATTTATGGCAGCATACCGTTATTCACGGGAAGTGCTGAAATTACCATCGCCAGAATATGGATATTGTAAAGGGGAAGCAGCAGACGTCAGCAACCTTATTGAAGGGGTAGAAGCACAACGTCTCTGTGAATTAGTCAAAAATTGTCGGAAGTCTTATAATATTGTCGGTTTTATTGGTGGGCCTCCTTGTCCTGATTTTTCGGTTGGCGGAAAAAATAAAGGAAGTTTAGGAGATAATGGTAAACTTTCGGCCGCATACGTAGAATTAATTTGTCGAAATCTGCCAGATTTCTTTTTATTTGAGAATGTCAAAGGTTTATGGCGGACGAAAAAACACCGTTTATTTTTTGAATCGTTGAAGCAGAAATTAAGCCAAGCAAGCTATATATTAACAGAACGGTTAATTAATGCTATTGAATACGGTGTACCCCAAGATAGAGAAAGAATTATTCTTATTGGTTTCCGAGATAATTTAATCAATGATATGGGAATAGAAAAAAGTAGTGTTCATCTACTACATGAAGGGGCATTTACTTGGAAAAAACAGATTTTATATCCTCAAGAACATGTTTTTAATTACCCTTGGCAAAAGTGCGAACCATTCCAAGAAAATTCGTTTCTAGCTTGTCCTGAAGGCATACCTCAGGAACTCACAGTTGAATACTGGTTTAGAAAAAATAATGTGTTGAACCATCCTCATGCTCAACATTATTTTAAACCCAGGGCAGGTATCACCAGATTGGCTGCTGTTGATGAAGGAGATGACTCTAAGAAGTCTTTCAAACGTCTGCACAGATGGCGTTACTCTCCGACCGCTTGCTATGGAAATAATGAAGTACATTTACATCCCTACAAAATCCGCCGAATTTCTGTAGCAGAAGCTTTAGCTATTCAATCTTTGCCGGCAAATTTTGTACTTCCAGAAGATATGTCACTCACCAATATGTTTAAAACAATTGGTAATGGTGTACCTTATTTGGCATCAAAGGCATTAGCTCAAACTATTCGCGACTTTTTCACAACTGGGGGACAAAATTCTGCTGAACTTTCTCAAATTACAACTACCTCATGTCAATTAAAATACTAGCAATAATTTAGTAATCCCGGAAAACTGACAGACAAAACCACCGCAGTAGCTTGTTTTGGGGATAAACTCGGAATATATGTGTTTTAATATATATATAAGAAATGATTTAATTTTTTATAAAGTTTAATAATCAATCACTGGCAAAAGACACGATGGCAGCAGACTATCCAGATATTGATATTGCGCCATTTATCGATCATTCTCTGCTAATGCCAACGGCTACTCCAGAGCAGGTTGAGCAATGGTGTGAAGAAGCAGACAGATTTAATTTTGCGGCGGTTTGTCTACAACCGGTTTATGTGAAGCAAGCAGCTGAACTTCTCCACGGCAAAAAAACCAAAGTTTGTACTGTAATTGGCTTTCCTACTGGGGCGACAACTTCCGCCGTCAAATTGTATGAAGCTCAAGAAGCCGTGGAAAATGGAGCCACTGAATTAGATGTGGTAATAAATTTAGGTTGGTTGAAGGCTGGTAACACTGAAGCAGTGCACAGAGAGATTGCGGAAATTTGTGAAGAGACTGGGCAAACAGTTAAGGCAATTTTGGAAACCAATTTGCTGACTCAAGCAGAAAAAAAACTAGCCGCAGAACTATCTATGGAAGCAGGGGTGGCATTCTTAAAAACCAGTACAGGTTGGAATGGCGGGGCTACAGTGGCAGATGTACGGTTTTTGAAGGACATGGCAAAGGAAAGGGTCGGTATTAAAGCATCTGGGGGTATTCGCACCTACAATCAAGCCGTAGAATTAATCCTAGCGGGTGCTACTAGATTAGGCACATCTCGCAGTATTGATTTGATCCGCCAGCGCGATAACCTGGAAAAGGGTGAATAGTCATTCTTTATTTTGTCCTTTGTCTTTGTCATTTGTTCTTAACCTAATGACTAATGACTAACGACTAATGACTAATGACTAAGTGACTAATGACTAATGACTAATGAGTAGAACCTATAAAGTAACTGGAATTAATCTCAAAACCCAGGTACTGGGAGAATCAGACAAAATTGTGACAATTTTGACACCAGAGTTTGGTTTGATTCGAGCAGTTGCCCCAGGGGCACGCAAGCATAACTCTAGCCTTGGTGGCAGGAGCGGGATGTTTGTAGTCAATGAATTACTGATTGCTAAAGGGCGATCGCTCGATAAAATTACACAAGCACAAACTTTAAAAACTTATCCAGGTCTGGCTAAAGATTTAGGAAAACTCGCTGCTGGCCAGTATTTAGCAGAAATAGTCCTGTGTCAGGCGTTAAGCGAACAACCCCAAGCAGAACTTTATGAGTTACTCAATGAACATCTCCAGCGATTGGAAGCATTGCCCAGAACAGATACATCTGGTATTTATGCTCGCTTAGCTCATGCAGTGTTTCATTTTTTAGCCCTAGGCGGATTAACACCTCAAGTTCAAGTATGTTGCCTGACTCAACACTCCTTAACACCAGACTTTGCAGACCCCAACTGGCGAGTGGGATTTAGTATTTCGGCTGGTGGTACAGTCAGCTTACAGGCTTGGGAAACTTTGCGAAAAGATAGGGAACAGAAAAAAGGAGGAGATAGAGAAAATTCAACTCTTACTCCATCACTCCATGCTGCAATCCCTGGTTATCAAACAGTCGTCCATTGGCAAGACATTCCAGTGATTTCTTGTCGTCTGGATGCTACAGAACTAGCTATGCTCCAACAGTTGTCACAACCAGAGATAATGCAAATGGATGCTGCTAGAAATTATGGGTGGTTATCTGTTGAGCAAATTTTGCGCCAATATGCTCAATATCATTTAGGTCGCCCTATTCGCTCCGCTACCTTGATCGACTCTTATTTTGCTGCCAACCATGATGCAACCGTCTGATTTGGATACAAAAATCTTGCCTTTGTCACCAAGCTATACCAAAAAACAGAATAGGGCATCAGATCCTACAATGAAGAGTGCTGAGTTAAAAGTGCTGAGTGCTGAGTTAAAAAACCGCCCACAAGGGGCGGGGTATCAACCTTATGACAGTAATAAGATTCCGCCCACAAGGGACGGGGCTTGTACCGAGTGCGAAAGTCCTGAGTATTCTTCTTTTGACTCAGCACTCCCCTTCGGCTTCGCTCAGGGCAAGCGCACTCAGCACTCAGCACTGAGTAAGATCAATAGCCAAGAAAAAACCACTCAAGATGTTTCCCAAAATGATCAAAAATGGACATCGGAAATACCAAAAACTGATGTTCCCAGCCAATCCGCAGACCAATTAACCACTGGTGAGACAAATGGCAATGGGCGGAATTTGCCAGTTAACACCACCCCAGAAGCAGAACCACCAAAATTAGATGGATCTGGTTCCGGTGGTGAAGCAGCGTCAGGGAATGTGCAGCAGCAAGGCTTTTTACCTGTATTAAAAAACCCTAACTTCCTAGCTCTTTGGGGTGGTCAAGTTTTCTGCCAGCTAGCAGATAAAGTATATTTGGTGCTGATGATTGGCTTGATTAATACTCAGTTTCAGGCGAGTAATCAGAGCATTAGCGGTTGGGTATCAGCTTTAATGATGGCCTTTACGATTCCAGCTGTACTATTTGGTTCTGTGGCTGGTGTATTTGTTGATCGCTGGTCGAAAAAAACTGTACTGGTAGCAACGAATGCTTGGCGCGGCATCCTGGTTTTAGTAATTCCTCTGCTGTTGTGGTTAACTCACGATTGGCAACCCATTGGCATGTTACCAGTGGGTTTTGGCATCATCTTGGGTGTAACTTTTTTAGTTTCTACACTGACCCAGTTTTTTGCCCCAGCAGAACAAACAGCAATTCCCTTAGTGGTGGAAGAACAGCATTTACTCTCGGCTAATTCGCTCTACACGACAACCATGATGGCATCAGTGATTGTGGGATTTGCCATTGGGGAACCACTATTAGCGATCGCCGATACATTGTGGCGGCAAATCGGTGGTAGTGGTGGACTAGGTAAAGAACTTTTAGTGGGTGGGAGTTATGCGATCGCCGGATTCATTTTGTTGGTCTTGAGGACTAAAGAAAAACCCCACGACCCCGACAGAGAATTTCCCCATGTCTTCTCTGACCTCCGCGATGGTTTCTCCTACCTCAAAGCTAATTATTGTGTCCGTAATGCTCTACTACAACTAACTATTTTATTTTCGGTTTTTGCCGCATTAACTGTTCTAGCTGTTCGCATAGCAGAAATAATTCCTAACTTAAAAGCCTCGCAGTTTGGCTTTTTACTAGCAGCTGGTGGCGTGGGGATTGCTACTGGAGCTACGGTTCTCGGTCAGTTTGGTCAACGCTTCTCCTACAGCTTACTTAGTCTCTGTGGTTGTTTAGGTATGGCAGCATCTCTGATTGGTCTATCAATATTCACAACACAGCTATGGATGGTTCTGCTGTTAGTGGCTTTATTAGGCGTGTTTGGCGCACTAGTTGGTATCCCTATGCAGACCGCAATCCAAACAGAAACTCCACCAGAAATGCGTGGTAAAGTCTTTGGGTTGCAAAATAATGTCATTAACATTGCCTTATCTTTGCCTTTGGCATTAGCCGGACTAGCTGAAACCTTTATCGGATTGCAAGCAGTTTTTTTGGCATTAGCGGCGATCGTCTTAGCGGGAGGTATATTAACTTACTATAACTCCCGTCAGTAATGATGAGACGAAAAGAGTTATAGCAAAGTACTGAGTGCTGTGGTGACGCAGTCCCCAGAAGAAGTGGTTTCCCCAAAGAGGAACTGCCTGAGGCATAAGGCTTTGCCGACTGGTAGACGCGCTTTGCGCGGCTTGCTACTGGGTAGAACCTAGTGTTGCTGAGTATAAACCCAGTTGCTGCAAAACTTTGAGCAACCAACACTGTCCTCACCTATTTGACTACGGCTATATAATTCATTACCTACTAAGCATCACTAATTTACTGAAAGTTTTTGCTTTCGTGCTAAACTAAATCTCAGCAAAAATCTACTACAGACTTGCTGAGTATCAATTTGATATTAGCAAGACTAATTTGCTATTAAGATATAGTCATTAACAACTTAATAAATGTAGGGTAAATGAATCCATAAATATACGGGGTTAATAATAGTAAGTTTTGCCTTATTAACTGGGTTATGGTTGAGTTTTATGCCAAATAAACAGCAAAAAATTTCAACAGGATAAAAGATAAGCCACTAAAAAAATATAAAACTGATATATCAAACCTGCTTCTCTGATAGCTAATAAAGAATGCGTATAGCCTGGATTGGAAAAAAATCACCTTTTTGTGGGAATGTCACCTACAGTCGAGAAATTACAAATGCCTTGCTAGACCGGGGACACCAAGTTAGTTTTCTCCACTTCGCCCAAGAAGAATCTGAACCCGACAATTGGCCAAATTTCCAAGAAGTTTCCTTGCCCTTCATCTATAAATCCCAGGTTTACACAATTCCCACCTTTAAAGCGACCAAGCTTTTAACCGAATCGCTACGAGAAATTAAACCTGATATAGTCCATGCTTCCCTAACTTTATCTCCCCTTGACTTTGTTCTACCAGAAATCTGTGACCAACTGAATTTGCCTTTAGTTGCCACTTTTCACACACCATTTGCTGGTAAGGGGGCAAAATTAATATCTGGAACACAGCTTTTAGCTTATCAACTCTACGCGCCTTTTTTGGGTAACTACGATCGCGTGATTGTATTTTCCCAAATTCAACGAGAGTTATTAGCACGCCTGGGTGTACGGGAAGGAAAAATCGCCGTGATTCCCAATGGAGTTGATGCTAGCAAATATTCTCCAGGAGCATCTACAGTCAAAGCAGAATTTAAAGCCGAACGTTTATTTGTTTATCAAGGTCGGATAGCACCAGAAAAAAATGTCGAAGCTCTTCTGCGCGCTTGGAAGCAGTCACAAATGAGGGCTGGTAGTAAATTACTGGTTGTTGGTGACGGTGCTTTAAAAGCATCCTTGGAACCATTCTATAGTTCAGAATCCGGCATTATCTGGTTGGGATTTGTTGCAGAGGAAAATCGCCGCATCGAAATTTTACGGGGTGCAGATGTATTTATTTTACCTTCCTTGGTAGAGGGGTTATCTCTATCTTTATTAGAGGCGATGGCATCGGGAATAGCGTGTTTAGCCACAGATGTTGGTGCCGATGGAGAAGTATTAGAGAAAGGGGCAGGTATAGTTCTGAATACTAAAACAGTGCGATCGCAATTAAGAACCCTCTTACCACTATTACAAGACCATCCTGAGCTAACTACCCTGCTGGGACAGAAAGCCAGACAGCGTGTATTAGACCGCTATACCCTCTGTAAGAATATTACTCAGTTGGAAGAACTTTATCGAGATGTTTTACTAATGCGACCTTTACAGCTAAGTCGCAGAGCCTAGAAAAAAGCCAAAAGTATTTTTAACTCAGCTTATGTCTTTTATCGGGTAGGTAATTTGCCTGCCCTGATTTTTGCTTGTATAAAGCCTAGAGTAAGTCCAATAAAAAAACTTTCTGTAGTTTATTTCAGCGATCGCTATTTGTGATCTAAAGTTTGTGCCTTGCGTAATTTTGTAACGGAAAAAAGCACTCTTTATCCACCTGCATCCTACTTGTTTTGGGATTGACGACAAGAAATATAAAAGCCCACACTTGCCGGAATATGTCACGAATTAGTTAAATAACTTTACAAAAGTTAAGTTTTATTGTTACACTTCTTTACGTCTGAGGATAAACCAACGAAAAGACAGTCCCTAGATTGGCTTTGACTGAGTTTGGTCTCATTTTTAGTGCTGGAAGTCTGGGATTAACGAGAGTTAATTTGATTTCTTAGCGGTTTGTCTCGGCTTTAAGATTCATTGTGGGAATTTTGAAAGCAGCTAATTAATAAACAATATTGGAGATTGCAATCATGGCTTTGACTATTGAGTCCGCTCAAAATATTTTCTCTAACACTCAAGTTCCTAGCCCCATTCCAGCGACCATAGCGCTGTTCGACCAACTCGGTGTTGATGACCAACTGGCATATCTATGGTTTGCCTACACTGAAATGGGTCGGACAATTACTCCCGCAGCACCTGGAGCCGCACGTCTGCAATTAGCGGAAAGTTTGCTCAACCAAATCAAGCAAATGTCTCCGGAAGAACAAACTCAAGTGATGCGAGATCTTGCTAGCCGTGCTGATACTCCCATTAGCCGTTCTTATGGTTTCTTCAGTGTTAATACCAAATTAGCTTTTTGGTATGAGTTAGGAGAGTTGATGAAACAGGGTATTGTCGCGCCTATCCCCAGTGGTTATCAAATGACTCCTGGTGTACAAGTAGTACTGGAAGCAACCAAAAAGCTTGATCCAGGTCAGCAAATCACAGTACTACGTAACACCGTGGTAGATATGGGATTCGATACTTCTGATCTTGGTCCTAGCAGCTATCCCAAAGCCGTTGCCGAACCTGCATTCCAACGTACAACTCCAGCTGTTTCCTCAATCAAGATTGATGGCATCACTGAACCTGCTGTACTGGAATATATTGAAGCCATGAACGCAGACGACTTTGATAAAGCCATCAATCTATTTACTCCCGATGGTGCGTTGCAACCACCATTCCAAAAACCGATTGTTGGTCATGAAGCGATCGCTAAATACATGCGTGAAGAAGCACAAGGATTGAACATGATGCCAAAACAGGGTATCTGTGAAATTCAGCCAGATGGCTCAAAGCAGCTTAAAGTCACAGGTGTAGTACAAACTCCTTGGTTTGGCGTCAACGTTGGCATGAATATTGCTTGGCGGTTCTTAATCAATCCCCAAGGCAAAATTTTCTTCGTGGCGATCGATATGCTGGCTTCTCCTCAAGAACTACTAAGTCTGCGTCGCGTTTAGAAATTACGCTAGAAATTTTGGTGTGTTAGGACTAATGTCCTAACGCATCCTTATATCTCAAATTCCACAACTACTGGTGCATGGTCACTGGGTTGGGTCAATTTTCTGGGAGTAACGTCAATGATGCAGCTTTTAGCGCCTTCGTATAAAACTGGGGTGAGATAATGATGGTCAATTCGCCAACCCATATTACGCCTAAAGGCTGCGGCTCGATAGTCCCACCAACTATAGTGTCCGCCTTCGCTGGTGAATTTGCGAAAGGCATCGGCAAATCCTAGTTCCAGGATATCCCGTAAGGCTTGGCGCTCTGCTTCGGATGCCATGATGTGATTGTCTGGATTCACTTTTTCGTGAATATCTTCGGCTGCTAAAGCAATGTTGAAGTCGCCACATACACAGATAGCAGGTTGTAACAGCAGGAGGGTTCGCAAATACTCCCTGAGCACTGTTAGCCAACGCAGCTTAAATTCGTATTTCTCGCTGCCTACGACCGAACCATTGGGTACATACAGATTCACAATCCGAATACCATCAGTCACACCCGTAATTACCCGCTTTTGCTCATCCCATTTTCGTTCAATATCGGGCAAAATAGCCCTGAATCCGGTAGTAACATCTGTAAGCGGCTTTCGGCTAATTAGAGCTACGCCATTATAAGCTTTTTGTCCTGATACATAAAGATGGTAGCCCAAATCTGCAAAAGGCGATCGCGGGAAATTAGCGTCCACAACTTTCGTTTCTTGCAAGCAGAGGATATCAACAGGATTTTGAGCTAACCAATAGATCACCTGTTCTAGACGAGTGCGAATTGAGTTGACATTCCAAGTAGCTATTTTCATTAGTTAGTTAACAGTATTCCAAATAAATATTAAATTTTTTATGAGTAAATTTTTTATAATCATTTAACATTAAAGCAATTTGCTCTTTTTTAACTATTTTTGCTAACTTGGTGTTACAAACAATTAATACCATCTGATCTTTTTAGTATTTTCAGCTACAAAATCTAGCATTTTGTAAATTTAGCTACAAAAACTGCTCAAAAAAGTATGATCCCCAAGGTAGATGAAACTATTAAAACCTAAGCTATATTTTAAAAGTGTAGCTGCTTAGTAGCTATTACTAATGGTCTCAAATATATTATGTAGTGGTTGAAAGTACGGTTAACCAATATTGCACTCTCTCAAGTCAATTTAGGTTAATTTAAATCTCAGAAATAAGTACAAATACTCATTGATCATCAGATGATGACAGTACTTAATTTTGAAGAAATTTTACCCACTGCACCAAAACAACTTATGAAGATCGCTCAAGTTGCCCCCTTATGGGAACGAGTTCCACCTCCTAGTTATGGAGGAATTGAACTGGTAGTGAGTCACTTGACCGATGAACTAGTTCGTCGCGGTCACAAAGTTACTTTGTTTGCTTCTGGTGACTCTCAAACCTTGGCTGATTTAAAAGCAGTTTATCCACTGGCGCTGCGCTTAGACAGATATGTCCAAGATTATGCAGCGTATGAAACTTTAGAACTTAGCCAAGTTTACCAACAAGCTGCGGAATTCGATATCATTCATTCTCATGTAGGGATTAAGGCATTACCTTTGGCGAGTTTGGTATCAACTCCCACAGTGCATACTTTGCACGATAGTTTTACCAAGGACAATCGCAAAGTATTTAGCTACCACCAAAAACAACCATACGTCAGCATTAGTAATTCACAACGTCAAATCAATTTAAACTATGTTGGCACTGTTTACAACGGGATAGAACCCAAAGATTATCAGTTCATCGCACAACCACAAGAACCGCTATATTTGGCATTTTTAGGCCGCTTTTCTCCGGAAAAGGGGCCGCAACATGCGATCGCCATGGCGAAACAGACTGGTTGGCGCTTAAAGATGGCAGGAAAAATTGATGTAGTAGACTCTCAGTTTTTTGAACAAGAGATTGCCCCCCATATTGATGGTCAGCAGATTGAATACCTAGGCGAAATCAACCACGCCGAAAAAGCTGAACTTCTAGGCAATGCTGCAATCACTCTCTTTCCTATTAATTGGCAAGAACCTTTTGGCTTAGTAATGATTGAATCAATGGTAACTGGTACACCAGTAATCGCCATGAATTTAGGTTCCGTACAAGAGGTAATTGTTCATGGCAAAACAGGTTTTATCTGCCAAAGCTATCAAGAAATGGCAAGTATGATTCCTGCGGCATTGGAACTTAATCGCCAAGCCTGTCGAGAATATGTAGAAAAAAGATTTAGTGTTAACCAAATGGTTAACGACTATGAAGCTGTTTACAAACAAATTATTAAAAGTCGCATGAATTTAAATGGTTACATACATGCGGCTAAAGTCCAATTTTAAACAACAACTTTTTTTGCTCATTTCAAACAACAACTTTTTCTCAAGGAGGACATTGGTATGAGTATGAGAGCCAACACCTGTCCATGTTGCGGTGGTTCCCTCCTGCGTCATGTGCGTCATAGTGAACTGTATTGGTTTTGCCAGTCCTGTCGGCAAGAAGTACCATTATTAACTGTCACTCGCTTGCCTAACCCTAATGTAGAGACCCGAAATACGGGAGTTTTGCCTCAGACTACACTCAGGGAGTAGGGAGTAAGGGGACAAGGGGACAAGGGGAGATTACTAATATAAGTTCTTTCCCCTCTGCTCCTCTGCCCCTCTGCCTATGCTCGCAACCTGATAAAATCGGGTGGAGCTAATTAATTAGGTCGAAAGCTGTGTTAGCAGCGTTACTTTACGGTCAAGAAGATTTACGCTTAGAGCAAGTTGTTGAGCCTACTCCAGCAGCAGGTGAAGTTGTCATCCAAGTGGGAGTGGCGACAACTTGTGGTACAGATTTGAAGGTCTGGCGGCGTGGTGGTCATGCGAAAATGCTGACACTACCCACCTTATTTGGTCATGAGGCAGCAGGACAAATTGTGGCTGTGGGAGCAGGTGTGACGGATTGGCAATTAGGCGATCGCGTCGTAGCCAATAATTCTGCTCCATGCATGAAATGCTTTTTCTGTCAACATCAGGAATATTCGCTGTGTCCAAATTTGACATGGAATAATGGCACCTTTGCCGAATACCTCAAAATTCCCGCACCGATAGTAAAGCATAATTTATTGCGGGTTTCTGATGAGTTGCCCTGGGAATTGGCAGCCATGACAGAACCTTTAGCTTGTGTGCTACATGGTGTAGCCCGTTCTCATATCAAACCCAAAGATAGAGTAGTTGTATTAGGTGATGGGGCAATTGGGTTAATGTTTGTCGCCGCTTTGGCTGATACAGCTGAAGTGTTGCTTTGGGGTGGTAACGATCACAGACTAGAAATTGGTAAGAAGCTGGGTGCAACTGAGATTTTTAATTATCATCAAATTCCAGACATTCCCAGTGTAGTGAAAGAACTTACCCAAGGATGGGGTGCAGATGTGGTAATTGAAGCTACTGGCGTACCTAGTGTTTGGGAAACTGCGATCGCTTGCGCTCGTCCCGGTGCAACTGTTAATTTATTTGGTGGTTGTCCACGAGATACAACTATTACAGTCAACACAGAACAGCTACATTACAGTGAACTGACTTTAAAAGGTGTGTTCCACAATACACCAGAATATGTCCGGGCAGCACTTGCACTCATAGCTAGTCGTAAAATACCTTTTGAATTACTAATTAGTGAAAAGCGATCGTTACAGGATTTAGAACAGGTGTTTTGCGATATGAAGGCGCGTAAGGTAATTAAAGTAGCAATAAATCCTTAGTTTTTTGCAGGGTAGAGTAAATGATCTGGGTCTAGCCAAACAATATAGAAAATCTCATCAATAAAAAACCCATGAACCCTGCCATGTTGATTTGAAGAGAGTGAAAACTGATATGGCGTATCAACTAATTGTTCTTCGTTAGGTAAACCAAATCCGCTTTCGCTAGTATCTTCCCACTTGATAGGATGACATCTGAGGCTACTGCTACGATTGACTATCAATTCTTGAGCCGTCAAGCTGGATAAAGCTTTTAACCTATCAAGCAGAGTCAGCCAGTAAATTACTTCTTTTTCGGTACAAGCAAATTTGTCATGTCCGTCCTGATAATATTTAAACGAAAAGCTGATGCCTTTAGGTGACTTCAGCTTGGTTGGTTTAATAGCTGATGTGCCATCTTTAACAACTTCAGTTTTCTTAATCTTCTTCGGCACGAGATCCGTAGTACTCCTTCATCCACTCCTTTTTAATAACTGCGTTGGAAGGTGCATCAGGTGGTATATCTCCTCTAGCCCAATTCCAGGGCGATTCGGCGTGAGTCATCTGCTCTAGTTCATAAGCATCGCAGGCAAAATATGCTTGTGCAACTTCATCCAGAAACGCTTGTACATCTTCAGGTAAGTCCGGCTTAACATCCTTTAAAATAGGTTGCCAGCCAAAAAGCTTGTACTTCTGGTAAAGCGCAGGTATCACGGGCCCGTGTATCCATGCTTGAAAATCCTCTGGAAAAAGAGGAGTGTTATGGAGTGCAAGATGCCAAGCTTGAGCATAGTAAACAAGTTTTTGCAGCTTTAAATTACTTATAAAAGAACCTGTTTCGTTTGCTAACCAGATAAAGTAATCTGCTACGTTAAAACATGACAGCACCATAACCACCCCCTCAGCTTGTTACAGAATAACTAACCTGCATACATCAACTTCCAGAGTTAGTACAGCAAAAGCTATGGAAAATTTCCGTATCTCTTATAGTTTAATTGTACTACTTATCGCTGGGGAATTGTAGAATTATCAGTAATTTTTGACGGGCTTACCCACGGATAACTTTTGAGTGAATCCTCAAAAAAACTTGAAGCAGCCTAACGGTTGTATTATTGCACTTGTATAAGATACATTGGTAATATATTAATTCTCTTAAAAAGTTCTCAGATACCAATTCTTTACGCATTATTTCTTCTTTATAAATTTAGCAGTGGGATTGACCTGAAATCTCGTTGTAAATCGATTAAGCTAGAACTAGTGAACTCCTAGTCTTCATTGCAGTGGTTAAACATGGTGAAGAATCATGAAACTTGGCGTAATCCTCCCTTACAGGAAGCGGTTTTTGAAATCCGCTTTCCAAGTGTAAGTGATTACGCGCTGTTTGCCGGAGGTATGGCAATTTCTCAGCAACAGGAGTTTCCAACTACTCAAAAGCTTCAAGCTGCTGAGATTCCTGAAATTGTTGAACTGTCTGGATTAGTTAGAGGGTGTTTGAAAAGTCGGATAGGGTGTAAAAAAGCTCTCTCAGTATAAGCTGTGAATGAATAGTAAACAGCACCGAGAGAGTGGCATGAGTAAAGCTTACCCCAGCAATTTGACCCGTGAGCAATATGAATTTCTGAGTGACCTGATTCCAGAGGCAAAACCCGGTGGACGCAAGCGTAAAGTCGATATGTGGTCAGTCCTAAATGCAATT
>JAESGC010000076.1_pt1 | contig 31884 bp, 34 predicted proteins | sample 9266221 | NCBI WGS metagenome assembly JAESGC01 (sample SAMN14515568, study PRJNA621660) | algae metagenome | isolation source: Trichormus sp. ATA11-4-KO1 and co-occurring heterotrophs from soil, at the... | place: Chile: Atacama Desert, Tarapaca Region | collected 2009-05-22 | reverse complement strand
TGTAAATAATAATGAGTCTGTTTGCAATTAATGTGAGCCGAAGTCTTTTTCTGTTTGCAATTAATGTGAGCCAACAATTTTCTTGTTTGCAAGCCGGAGCGTTTATGTTTGCGAGCCGCAACATCTATGAACTTGCAACTCTGAAAATCACCGTTTTTTACAAAATGCTTCTTTTTTGTCAAAAATAAGGTTCTGCAATGGCATCTCTAATGTATTTACAAGGTAAACATAAGGTAAATCGGTAGCCTGAGATCGTCCGTTGAGGCTGATTAATCAACAAAATCTATGATTTTTATATGATTTTTATATGATTTTTATATGACAATAAAAGCAACCAACTTTCGATCGGCTATTGGAAAGATGTATTAGTCGTCAGGGAGAGTTATAACTATCCCGTGATTTCAATGCAGTCGAACAGTAAAAGGAGCAAGCCGATGGCAGCTATCAACGATCTGAGTTCGCAGCAGTTCTACCACGGTACAAAGGCAGACCTGAAGTTAGGAGACCTGATCGAGTCCTGCAATCCCCCGGATGTGGGTGAGCGGGATAGGATGGCAACCTATGTCTACCTAACCCCCAACCTGGATGCGGCTATCTGGGGGGCAGAGCTAGCGATCGGCTCAGGTCACGGCAGAGTCTACATCGTAGAGCCGATCGGTCAGATTGAAAATGCCCCCGAACTCACGGAGCAGAAGTTTCCGAAGCATCTGTCAATGTCATACCGCTCCCGCGAGCCGTTGCGGGTCACGGGAGCGGTCACGGAGTGGACTCTTTATCATGGTACACGGGCAGACCTGAAGCCAGGAGACCTAATCGAACCCGGTTATCACTCTAACTACGGTCAGAGGAAGAAGGCGACCTACGTTTATCTGGCTGCCACTTTGGATGCGGCAACCTGGGGGGCTGAACTAGCTCTCGGCGAGGGACGCGGCAGAATCTACATCGTGGAACCGATCGGCCCGATCGAGGATGACCCCAATGTGACGGACAAGAAATTCCCAGGTAATCCAACGAAGTCATACCGCTCGCGGGAGCCGCTGCGGGTCATGGGCGAGGTTATGGATTGGCAGGGGCACTCCCCAGAAGCGATCAAGACCATGAAGGATAACCTTGAGCGACTGAAGCAACTTGGTGTTGAGGCGATCGAGGACTGAGTATTTTTACCCCGAAGGTGGTCAGCGATTCTGTGGTAATTTTCGGGCAAATTTATGGCAGGTCTGTGGTAAATTTGTGGTATTTCTCAGCAGTTCTTAGAACTAATTTTGTGAGAATTTTATGGTAAATCTGTAGCATTTTTGGGGAAAATCTGGAAAATTTCTCAAAACTTTTTTCCTCGCACAGTACGCCATCTTTAGCTGAAAGTTTTTTTGAACCAAAATTGATTTTGAAGGGATATCCATCAAAAAAAATACACAAAACATACATATACACTACAAAGTTGTCTCTGTTAGTAATTTTTGAACAGTATGTTGTGAACTCAATAGCAGATAGCATTAAAGCATCGGGGGATGGAGGTGATTAACAACTGATGAGAATTGTAGACAGTATATTCATGCAGATGTTTGGTCGCCCGAAGGGTTTACTAGGTAGGTTGGGTGGCATGATCATGGCATCCATGAACCAAGCATTAACTTATTCGGTCATCGACTTGCTGGAAATTCAGCCGAACGACCAAGTGCTGGAAGTTGGATTTGGCTCTGGAGTGGGTATTCAGCGTCTGTCTTCTTTAGCATCAGCCGGATATATCGCAGGCATCGATTACTCAAAAGAAATGGTCGAGCAAGCTACAGCGAGGAACAAGGCAGAGATTGAGGCAGGCAGGGTTGATTTACGGCTGGGGTTGGTGGAAAGTTTACCGTTTGAAGACAACACATTCAATAAAGTGTTGGCTGTTAACTCCATGCAAGTCTGGCCAGATGCCGTAATTGGGCTGCGGTCAGTACGACGAGTGATGAAGGCGGGTGGCACAATAGCGTTGGGTTTTACTCCTTATTCAGGGCAAGCGAGTACCGGATTGACTCAGATAATCACAAGTGCAGGCTTCACTCAAGTGCGTCTAGTGGAGACAGAGCGTGGTTTTTGTGTATTGGCGAGCGCACCATAATCAAAGATGAAAGACTCATACCATCTAACAAAACTGACACAGTAGGTCTAAAAGCTACATTTGCACTACAAAACAGCTTTCAAAGACTCAAATCCTCCTCCTGTCTTGGCTGTTGTTTTAACTGCTGCCCATAATCGAGTAGCTGCTGATTCCAATCTGCCGCCTTGCACTTGAGCCGCTTTGACTGTGGCAGTAATTCCTTAACAGCCCGTGCAGCTGCATTACCTGCTCCCGAAGGGTCAAAAGCCACCTGCACATTAGGAATATGCTGCAATTGCTCTAGTGGCAAGCTGTTAGGGCTGTCTACTGCCATGTAAAGTGTTCTCGTGGGTGGCACATCGCCTCTAACTTGATACTCCAGCATGGCGAAGGATATGACATCGATGGGCGACTTCAAAAGCACCACTTTCTCTACTGAATCAGTTGGCTGTCCGCCCAGGTGAAAGTAAAACCAGCTATCACGGCGTTTAGTCCCTTTCTCGTAGCCTTTGAAAGTGTTGTTTTCTCCGCGTGTGCCTCGCAGGAATGCACCTTGAGCCTGGGGTTGATCATCAAGATTCCGCATCACAAACACAGCATTTTGTTGGGCATCAGCATAAACCAGCCCCCGGTTATGCAGCACTTCTACAAAATTTGATGGTATCCCTCGTTTCCGGGTCAGGTAATTAGAAACTGGCTGCCACTTAGTTTTGTCCTCAACTGGTAGGGTGAATTTGGGACGTGGCTCTAACTGAATAATCTCAGCAGTCATCTTCTGAGCCTGGGCGATCGCTGCTCGTTCTGCCCCAAGTGCTCCAAAGCCATCATACAGCCAAGCGGTCGCTTGCCGATAATTACACTGATTAACGTGCATCACCAAGTCAATTGCACCACCGCCGCCTTTTTGCTGTTCCGGTGAAAAATCGTAGAACTTTGAGCCATCTATATTAATGATGTGACCGTGACCTCTCCATCTAAGAGGCAGCTTATGGTCACGGTCTAGCCCCAACTGCCAAGCCACATCCTCCAGGGGCAAATCCCGCAACTTTTCTGCTTGCTGGTTCCAAGCAATTTTTTCTTTCTCTAACTCTTCTACTCGCTGTTCTAACTGCTGCCGCAGCTTCTCACTAGCATGAGCTTTTTGTTCAGCGCGGCGTAATTGTTCCAGCAATATCTCACGGTCAGCCAACTGATGATTAATATCTTGAATTGCTCTATCAGCCTGAAGGCGCTCATATAATTGCAGCGCTGTTTCTCCTGTTTGGGGTGCAAATCGCTCTAGTTCCAAACTCAGAGGTTCGCTGTTGACTGCTTGGTAATATTCCTTAACTTTGGTATGAGTTGCCTTAGAGCCTTTTACCCCTCGTTCAATACCCAAAGGAGCAAGGGCAGCAGCATAACTATCTTGGAGTTTGGACAACTTAATGCTGGCAGCACGACCATCACCGCCAAACATGGCTTTGTGGCTGAGTTGTTTGGTTTTATCGTTGATGGGGACGATATAAGCATGAATGTGAGGGGTGGCTTCATCTAAGTGCAATTCTGCCCTGACGCACTTATCACCGTAATTTGAAATCAACCAATTTTTAGAAGCATTGGCGAAATCTTTCATTCTTTGGTTATCCCACTCGCCAGCTAGTGATGGATTGTATGGGCGAAAATATTCTGGGGATGCCGAAAGAAATATATCGCTACACAGCACTGCATCTTTGCGCGGTTTATGTTTTGTGCTGGTGGCTATTTTGGTTTTTACCAATTCTTCTAGTGGTGTACCATCATCCATGCCAATCAGCCTGATATTTTTTTTATTGGGGTCGGCATTTGGAGTATCTTGAAGACGGGCGGTATGTTTCTCACTACCACCGACTTTGCCGAAAGTTTTTAATTTTTCAACACGCAGAATCGCCAGTGCTACCATTGATTTTCATTCGATGACGACAGGTGTGCAAAACCCCCGCAGGGGCGAACGTAGCTTCTATGTCACGAGCGCAGCGAGGGATGCCGCAGGCACCCCGCAGGGGCATGGAAGTGTAGTGAGTTCACCACCATACTAATACACCTGCGCGAAATGCGTTTCCAGTAGTAGGACAACGGCGGCGCTCAGTCTGGCTTTGTGGGATTGTCTGCCATGATTCAGGCAAGTGTACAGAGGTGTTTTTATACTGAAAAACTGGCTGTTTGACTGGTAATTCAGAAGTTTTTACACTGTGGATTTATTATTACTAATTCTTAGTTTATAAGAAGAGAAATTCTCTTTTAAAATCAATGTTTACCTCTAATTACTATCAATAATGCCTGGGGGATTGTTTACATTCCGGTTGACAAATATAACGCAATTACAAGGGTTTCAGGCTATTTTATTATCAATAACCCTAGTTTAATGACAATAACTGTGGTTGTTCAGAGTCACTCAAGTTTTTTCAAAGACTGACACAGGCATTTTGTAACTAATTGTATTATCAACACCTACAGAATATTTTTTGAACGGTTTTTTGAATTACTTTTGCAACATAAATGTAATATAGATTTTTCGTCAAAGTTACCTAGTGAAAATGGCTAAAAGTGGCTCAAAGTAGCTCGGTGTATGAATTAGAGGGCAATTTCACTCAAAACCAGTAGGTGACAGTTGGGCGTAATTTGACCACTTTTGACTGCTATTAGCAGTCGAGTCACGTTTTTTGGCTCAACTGAATTTTTGGAGTCAAACTGCTATTAACTGCTAATAGCAGTAACATGGCGTGTTTTTGTGTCATATTATGGCTATTGGGCAGCAGTTGGGCATTTGTAGTTAAAACTACTTTTTCTGTACTTAGTTTCTACTTTAATCCTACGTAATTTATGGTGTTTATATGAGTAATGCCAAGCAAGAAATTCTTTCTATTAAACGAGACAGTGACAGCGTTGATGGTCAGGTGTTGAATTTTTTAAAGACAGATCCGATTTCTCCAGGGTCAACTCTGGCTGATGCGGTGATGGTTACTCTCAAAACCCATTGGCTGCCTTTAGTTTTGTACTCAAGAGGAGTGCGCGGTGAACAATTGCGTTTGTCAACTCTTTGGGCGCTGCATCAATTGGAAGCGCAAGCTAATATTATTCGCCGCATTTGTGGCGTTGATGTCGGTCGATGATACTAGAAGTGGCAATTCTTGAAGTCAAACCCAGCATGGTTGAGGAGTTTGAAACGGCTTTCAAATCAGCTTCAATAATTATTGCGTCAATGCCTGGGTACATTTCTGTAGTTACCGATACCCAAGTCCAGGCGTTTACCAGCATAGCCAATAAATAATCACGCCGCCAAAAATAAAATCTGGCATTCCCCAAGGGGATAGGGTGTGAATAGATAGCCAAAACTGACTGCGGATAGATTTGAGGAGGACAAAATCTAAAGTCCCTTCTTGGACATGGCGGACGATACGATTGAGGTTGGGTGCGAGAAAGGTAGCAGAAAAGCCTTGCAGTCAAGTAAAAATTCCCAACACGAGTAAAGCAGCTTCCTATGACCAGCCAGTAAAAGTATAGCCAGTACGGTAAATAGTCCAAATAAGCTGCCAGCTAAATTACCTAAACTACTGAGTGTAGTAATGAGGAAATTTATGCGATACTCCATTTCAGCAGTGATCGCTGCACTCCAAAATAGTCTGAGTACTTTTAAATATCTTGGCATTTTGCACCCGTAACCCCATCTCACTAACTGAATCTGAAAATATCTATCATGTTGAAAAAATACATTCCTTTGGTTGCTCGTTCATTTTTAGCCGTGATTTTTATTTACACTGGCTTGAACAAAGTGTTTAATTTCGCTCAGACAAGTGAGTTTATGGCTAAAGCTGGACTACCAATAGTAGGAGTGCTACTAGTTTTTACAATTGCATTTCAGATTTTAGGTGGATTGTCCATTATTCTCGGCTACAAAGCGGAAATTGGCGCGATTCTACTGATCATTTTTCTGATTCCCGCTACCATTGTTTTTCATAATCCTGTTGCTGATCCTAGTCAATTCAATAATTTTTTCAAAAACTTGTCGATTATCGGTGGACTGCTCCTAGTCCTTACTTATGGATCTGGTTCTCTCAGTTTAGATCAAAGCGAACGCTAAAAAAGAGTAGTGTATGATACAGTGTTTTGAGGAATGTAAAAAAGCTGATTGCCTTGGTAATGATGTTTGAGGATAACGCCATTACCAATGTCAAAACAATTCAATTGCCTATTCCACCTTTTCCTAAATTGGTGGAATTGCAGAATACCTCTATGTAGATAGAGGATTAATTTTTATACTATGCACGCTTCAGAGCTAAGATACTGCTAACTCAATTAAAATTGAACTACTTAAGGTATATAAATATTAATGTAAAAAATACTTAATTCTCTGATGCAGCAACCCAAGCCCCAACAAACGGCGGTGATTCTCAAAGCCGAATGGAATGACTTGATTGTCGAGTACGGTCGTCTGGAAGACATTGGAGATTTTGACTTTGCGATGCCGAAACACGCTATTAGTGTGGCGTTTATTCCCCACGAACGTGTCAGTTGGTCTGTGGATGGAGGTAAGCCACAAACCACTCCTATGCCGGCCGGAAGTGTGTTTTTATATTCGGAGCGTGAGTTTGTCTGGCATCGACGGGAAAAGGAGAGTGAATACGTAAATCTGAAAATAGAGCCGCTCTTGCTGGAGCGACTGGCAGATGAAAGTGGACTGTCTACTCCGGTTAACTTGGAACACCGCGTAATTTTTCCAGATCCAACTATTGGGCATATAGCACAGTTATTAAAGTCTGAGGTGGTCAGTGGTGGCTTGGCTGGCAATTTATATGTCGAGTCGTTGCGAAACTTGCTGGCGGTGCATCTACTAAGAAACTATGGTGGAGTATTAACTAACTCTATCCCTGTAGAAGCGGGTGTTCTTGATGTACTAAAGCTCAAGCAAATTAAAGATTATATTGAAGACAATTTAGGCTCGGAATTAGCGATCGCGGATCTGGCTGCATTAGTACCCATGAGTCAGTTTCATTTTGCTCGTGGATTCAAAACACTGGTAGGAGAACCACCACATCGCTACATTCTGCAACGACGAATCGAACGGGCAAAAGTATTGCTCAAAGTAACAAGGTTTTCATCAGCAGAAATTGCCTATCAGGTAGGTTTTTCCAATCCGAGTCATTTTACCGCCCAATTTCGCAAGCTTTCTGGGGTAACGCCAAAGCAATTCCGCGATAGTGTTTAAATTTAACTAAGCATGATTTTGATATAACCGCGCAAGAATCGGGCGTGATTTCTTTGGGCAGATTCTCTAAATTGTACTTAACAAACAAAAAACAAAAGAGAATCAACCATGAAAGCAATATCTTCTACCATTAAAGCTTCTGCCCTTTCACTAGTTTTAGTAGCTGTTAGCGGTTACGCCCAAGCTCAAAATTTGTCGGCAAGCAAGAATTTAACACAGCCGCAAGTGCAGCAAGTTTCTGATACTGTTATTGCTGCTAATCCCTACAAAGCTGGTATCAATCGAGTTACATTTCAAAGCGAAGGCGAAAAACTAGTTGGTAACTTATATTTACCTGCAAACTACAAAGCAGGCGATAAGTTACCCGCAGTGATTGTTGCTGGTTCTTGGACAACAGTGAAAGAGCAAATGCCAGCCACTTATGCTCAAAAGCTTGCCGAGCAAGGATTTGCTGCCTTAGCATTTGATTTTCGCTTCTTTGGGGAAAGCGGCGGTAAGGTTCGCAGTTTTGAGTCTCCCACAGCCAAGATTGCAGATATTAAAAATGCTGTCAGCTTTTTGCAAACTGTTGATGCTGTCGATGAAAATCGGATTGCCGGCTTAGGAATTTGTGCTTCGGCAGGTTACATGGCAGTAGCTACAGCAACAGATTCCCGCATCAAGTCATTTGTAGCTGTTGCCCCTTGGATTCATGATGCAGCAATTGTCAATACCATCTACGGTGGAGAGGAAACTGTACGAGCAAAAATTGAGTCATCACGGGCAGCACGAGCCAAATTTGAGCAGACTGGCAAAGCAGAATACGTTCCTGCCATTAGCACTACAAATAAACAGGCAGCAATGTATGGAAATGTGGACTATTATCTAAATCCAAAACGGGGTGCAATTCCTCAATGGGCGAACCAATTCGCGGTGATGTCTTGGGCTGAATGGTTAACTTTTAGTGCTATGCCACAAGCCAAGCAAATCAAAGTACCTACCTTATTTATCCACAGTGAACAAGCGGCAATTCCTGATGGTGCGCGTCGGTTCTTTGCAACAATTCCAGGGAAGGACAAAAATATAGTTTGGTTTCCCCAAGCTAATCAATTTGATTTCTATGACCAAGAAGCAACTATTAATCAAGCTGTTGCGCTGACTGTTAAACAATTGAGAACATCCTTATAAAAGCTTTGAAGTCCATCGTTTCTGTGAGATTGTTGAAAAGGAATTTGGCAAGATGTTAATGCAAAAAGCGCTAATTGGTTTAACTTTAACATTGGGTTTATTGGCGATCGCACCTCAAAGCCAAGCTAATGTAACGAATATCCCCACAGTCAACACTAGTGCCGAAACTACGAGGCTCAAAAACGAGCAAACCATTCGCAGATATTTCCAGTTGCTATCACAAAAATGCATGGATAAATGGTTAAAGCTATGGGCGGATGATGGTGTACAGGATATGCCTTACTCTCCGGCTGGATTTCCTAAACGAGTTGAAGGTAAAGCCGCCGTTGCCAAACATTATTCTGCATTACCTACTAGCGTGGGACGCATGGTGTTTTCTGACTTGAAGATTTACCCAACCACTGACCCCAATACTTTCTTTGTAGAATTTCGCGGTGAAATTGAAGTGCTGGCAACGAAAAAACCTTACAACAACACCTATGCTGGACTCTTTCAATTCCGTAATGGACAAGTTGTACTATTTCGTGAATATTACAACCCTATCGTTTTTATAGAGGCTTGGGGTAATCCTAGTGGCTTTACTGGGCAACAGTAATCAAGTACCTCATAAAAACAAGACTTTCAGTATTACTTTCCACAATTTTCAATTTTTATCCTCATGCAAGAATTGCAATATGTCTCTCAATAATTACTACAATCTAGGACGTTCTGGGCTGCGCGTCAGTCGTCTGGCCCTTGGTGCAATGACCTTCGGCACTGAATGGGGTTGGGGCAGCGATGAAGCCACCGCAAGCCAAATGTTTAATACCTATGTTGATGCAGGAGGTAACTTTATTGACACAGCAGATTTATATACAAACGGTACTAGCGAAACTTGGTTAGGTAAATTTATTGCCGAGCGTAATCTCCGCGATCGCGTTGTAGTGGCAACTAAATTTAGCTACAATGCCGAACCCGGAAATCCCAATGCAGGCGGCAATGGACGCAAAAATATCATGCGGGCGGTAGAAGGTTCGCTGCGACGGTTGGGGACTGATTACATCGACCTCTACATTCTCCACACTTGGGACATGATCACCCCGGCGGAAGAAGTGATGCGAACACTGAATGATTTAGTAAGTTCTGGCAAAGTGCGGCACATCGGATTAAGTGACACGCCAAGCTGGTATGCAGCACGAGCGCAAACTATCGCCGAGTGGCGCAATTACGAACCGCTTTGCACTTTCCAACTCGAATACTCCCTAATTGAGCGTAACATTGAGCGGGAATTTATTTCCCTCGGTCTGGAGTTGGGAATGGGTACTATGGTCTGGAGTCCGTTGGCTAGTGGTCTTCTCAGTGGTAAGTACAAACCAAGCGAGGGTGGATTCACAGGCGTTGGGAGATTAGAGACAGTTAAAGGTATCTCAAATCCAGCTTTTCATAAGTTTAGTGATCGCAATTGGAAAATTGTGGCAGAACTAGAAACAGTCGCTCAACAACTGGGGCGCAGTATGGCTCAAGTTGCGGTCAACTGGACAGCAAATCGCCCTGGGATTGCATCGGTGATTATCGGAGCCACCAAGCAATCGCAACTAGAGGACAATATTCAAGCACTTTCTTTTGATATTCCCACCGAACTGGCCAATCGTTTGGAAGCTGTCAGCCGTCCCGAACCACAATTTCCTTACAGCTTCTTTGGTTCAGAAATTCAAGGTATGATTCACGGTGGTGTAACAGTTGGCTCTAAGCCAGCTGGATACCAAACAGATGTGCTGGTTCAGTCAACGAGCGCTGGTGTATCTTAACTACTGTATAGAAGGTTACTCAAACTTATTGCCTAATAAAATCATGAATCACCAACGCCGTAATCTCTTTCTTACTTTAAGTGCTGGCTTGACAGGATTTTTTTCTTCAACTGCGATTGCTACTGCTCGTACTAAATCTCCCAACCAAGCAAATACTCCAGTTAATATGAATACTGCAACCATGCAAAAATTAGTAAACCGCGCTGAAATTATCGATGCCGTAAACATCATTGGTATGGGTGCAGATTTACGAGATTGGAAAGCGTGTCGTGCAGCCTTTGCCGATAAAGTTCTGACAGACTACACCTCCTTGAATGGCGGTACTCCCAATACTGTAGCAGCAGATACTTTAGTTGCTGGCTGGGCAGACTTTTTCAGCAAAACTTTCAAAGTCACTCAGCATATAATTGCTAATCATGCAGTGATAGTTAATGGCGATCAAGCTACCTGCACTTCCAGCTTTCGGGCGCATCACGTTTATCTTGACGGTCAATCAGGGAAAACTTGGACACTGGGTGGATTCTACAATCATGGGCTAACCCGTATCAACGGTCGCTGGAAAGTGACACAAATGAAAATGACCTGGACTTACGAAGAAGGTACTCGCCCTGGTTAATTGTATGATGCAGCCTGATATTTTCATTCTTAAAGCGAATGGCGATGGGATTAGAGTCAAGTATGTACGTTCGCTCCAACTACCTCAAAACTCAGACAATAATTTAATCATAAGTATTGCTCCCCTTTACTTAGAAGCCACTGCCGCGATTGCCGAACAATTTGAATCTGATTGGTTGAACGATGTCCAGAAAACACCACTTCTAGATTATCTACAAATCACACTCAGCCTATTAAGATTTGAGGAAATTATTGACACGAAAATGATTTTTCTCAATCAGCCGCCCATTTTCAAAATGCAGATTAATGACCCTTCTATTCTTCATTTGGCGTATCTGCTACGAGGCGAAATGGAATGTCCAAAATTCTTAAGTCAGCAGTTCGTTTCTTCAATTGTCACTACTCTCATAATCTATTGCTGGCAGCAATTGTGACTAGGGACGAAAGTAGCTATAGCCTGTGATTGCACGTTTCAAAGCTTAGTAGCGTCCGCGTCCACCGCCATATCCCCCCCGTCCGCCACCAGAAGAACCTCTGTCTTCTTTGGGCTTGGCTTTGTTAACTTTAAGGTCACGACCCATCCATTCAGCACCATCAAGAGCTTCAATAGCAGCTGTTTCCTCAGCGTCTGTTCCCATTTCCACGAAAGCGAAGCCGCGCGGACGACCTGTTTCGCGGTCAGTAGGTACTTGAACCCGCTTTACAGTACCATATTCAGTAAAAACACCCTTAATATCGTCTTCTGTAACTTCATAAGAGAGGTTGCCTACATAAATTGACATCGATTTTCTCCAAAATTATCAGCGTGTAGAGATTTAAATTTCGGAGAGAAGCCTGTGAATACTAAAAACAAACGCGCTTCACCGAATTAACTCTCACTTTTTAGGATGACATAGAAGCCAACTCTCTGCATCCAGTAAATGGTTAATAGATGGTTAACCAGTGATGTCAGACTAGGTGCTCCCGGTGTAGCCCGTCGTAGACATCGCCTATGCAGCCGTAAAACTTAGGTAGTAAGATGTGCTGCTTTTATTTTGAATTGGCGAAAATATGACTTATCGAAAATACGTATTGTTGTATTACTAGAAATTTGTATTATTGCCAATTTAAGCAACTCACGCAGACTGTACTAAGCAGTAGACCATCCGAAGAGAGCAAAGCTACCTGAACAGCTAAAGTCAAATTTTAGTTGTTCAGGTGTAGTCCGTCCAAGCTAATGGTTGCTACTTGGAACTTTTTAGATTTTTGAATTGGCGAAATTTTGAATTGTCGCCAAGTTAAGATTTTATAAATTGAGAAATACAAATTTTCGTTATTTAAAGGGTAAACTAGCAGCATTTATGGGAGTATATGGAGTGATAATCACCCTGGCTAGTTTCAAAGGCGGCGTAGCAAAAACGACAAGTGCCATCCATATTGCTTGCTTTCTATCTCAGAAGGGCAGCACGTTGCTGGTCGATGGCGACCCAAACCACAGTGCTACGGGATGGGCAAAGCGAGGGGCATTACCTTTTAAAGTTGTGGATTTATTGCAGGCCCCTATGCACAGCCGTAATTATGATCATGTGGTCATTGACACAGCAGCCCGACCAAGCTTTGAAGATTTAGAAGCACTTGCTGACGGGTGCAATCTATTAATCCTGCCTACTACCCCTGATGCTTTAGCGATGGATGCCCTGTTGCAGACTGTAGGCGCACTTAAATCATTAGGCAGCGATCGGTATCGTGTGTTGCTTACAATCATTCCTCCAGCCCCCCGCTTAACAGGACAGCAGGCACGGGAAGCATTAGAGGCAGAGGGAATACCACTATTTCAACATGGGATTAGACGATTTGCTGTTTATGAAAAAGCGGCACTGGAGGGGTTGCCAGTTTATCAAGTAAAAGACCGCAGCAGCAAAATAGCATGGCGCGAGTATCAAGAGGTGGGTAAGGAGATACTGTTATGAGCAAGCCTAGCCCTTTTAAAAAGTTATTTGAAATCAAAGAAGAACCACAACAAGAGCCAGAACAACTAACAGAAGCAACCACAGATAGTAACGTGACACAAACTCCAACACCACCCCCACCAGCACCAACTCAAAATGAACCACGCAAACGTGGCAGACCTGCAACTGGAAAGCGATCTGATGAGGCTTGGATTGGGCGCACTTACTATGTGAAACGCTCAACAGATTTAGATGTAGAGGAAGAGTTACTTAAACTCAAAAGGCGTGGCGTAGAGATTGATAAAAGCGAATTGGTAGATTTTCTCATGGCTGTCTGGGTGAAATGGCAGCAAGGTGAAAATATAGATTTGCTACTTGGCGAATTTACACCAAGGCGAAATTCCAAATTAGATTGATTGAGGCGTTTGCGATAATGAAAGATAAAGCCATTCCCGGTTTCCCTACAATAGAAACAATATTCTTATGACTATCAAAGAAATTCTGCTCCAAGAAATTGAATCTTCTCCAGAGTCACTCCTAGAAGAAACTCTTGATTTTTTACGTTTTTTGAAAACCAAACAAACAGTTAAAAAAGATACTCAATCACCGCACATTAAGCCAGAAACAGGAAGTTCCGATACCCTACCTCAAGCAAAAGAAAAGCCGACAGACAGTTCTCAGCTACCCTACCGTCCGGCTTCTGGTCGTTCCATCCTCAGACACGCAGGGACTTGGGCTGGTGATGATTTTCAAGAATGTCTTCAGTCTGTTTACGCGACTCGTGGCAGAGCCAAATTTGATTATGACTTAAATCCTTTTGAGTAATGTACCTGAATCTTGGTTATAAATTTTATGTGCAGGGGGAGATTGGGGTTCTTAGCAATATCAAAACTAGATAACAAAACTAAGAAACATACTAATTAATTTCTTACCAAGGGCTGCCATAGCTTTTGGCGGGGAGCAACGCGAAAATGTGAGATCGGATTTTATATCTCAATTACCAGGGCTTATTCCCAATAAACCCTGGTCGAAGTTCCCTATTTTTACCTTTTCTAGGTAGCGATCGCTCAAAAACTAGGTAACTTAACCGCGTTTAAAGCGTGCGACCTGGACAAGAATTTATCAGTAAGCTGAAAAATAAGCGATTAAGAAGAATTAGAATAAACTATGAATTGGAGTTTTCCCTTATGAGCGTCATAATTCCCGATGACATCCTCCGAGCATTAAACATGACTGAGGATGAACTGAAATTAGAAATTGGCATCTTGCTTTATGAGCAAGGTAAAATTAGCAGTGGCAAAGTCCGAGCCTGGACAGGAATCACAGTACTTGAATTCCAACATGAACTGGCTAAACGCGGTTTACACATCAACTATGATGTAGAAGACTTCCAATCCGATGTGCGGACACTGCAATCAATGGGCTTGTTGTGATTATAGTTAGCGACACATCACCGATCACAAACTTGGCAGCGATTGGTCAGTTAGATTTACTGCGTCAGTTGTATAGTCGCGTTATCATTCCCCAAGCCGTTTATAACGAGATGGTAGGTGTAGATAAAGTTGTCCCTGGGGCAGTAGAAGTACAACAGCTATCTTGGATTCAGACGATAGCTGTTGTTAATTCTCAACAAGTTACAGAAATTCAGGAAAAACAGGACAATATTGACTTAGGAGAAGCCGAAGCAATTATTTTATCCAAAGAACTGAAAGCTGACTTGCTATTAATGGACGAACGCCGAGGACGAGCAGTCGCTACAAGTTATGGACTAAATGTAACGGGTCTGTTGGGAGTCTTGCTACAAGCCAAAAAACAAGGGCTAATTCCAGCTATTAAACCATTGATTGATCAGTTAATTGCTACTGCTGACTTTCGGGTTAGCCAAAAGTTGTATGCAATTGTCTTGCAATCTGCTGATGAGGGTTAAGACTTTGTAGAACAAACGCCTTAAATCCCGTGGCTCGAACAATTTTCAACAGAGTAAAACGAAAACAACCAGACACTGCGTTGAAAAAAGTACGAGTAAGTAATATTAGCCTACTTACCATAGACGGCAGCAGTTTTTGGGTGTTGGCTAGCAAGAACGGCAGGCATCGCTTTGGGGCAGAATCCCCAGTATTCTTGTGTTCTCAAAACTGATATCAAATTCGATATCAAAGCAGCAATTTTACAGACTAACACAGCGCTGATGATACTTAGTGACTTCCGCAACAAGTAGCTATTGCTATATCTTGTGTAAACAGTAAAGCCAAAACATTGTATGCAATGATAGACGTTATTGGAAACGCGCATTATCAATAACGTAGTAGTGAGCATTTATGCCTAATGAGCCGGTTTGGGGAAGCAGGGGAGCAGAGGGGCAGGGGGGCAGGGGAGAAATTGTCTTTGCTTCGTTAGAAGCGTGTTTAGATGCGCCGATTACTCGGTATTTTGACGCAGAGCTTCAGGGCGACCCGGATGTGTTGGCTCAGCTGTTGGCAGATAAGCGTAACCCCAATACTCGCCGGGCTTATGAGAAGGATTTGAAGGATTTCTTTATCAAGATGACTCTAATGCCGCCAAGTAGTGATAGCGTGCTGGAGTTTTTGCACTTGCAGCGAGAGCAGGCGGTGATGGTGGTGCTGAAGTACAAGGCGAAACTGATAGCGTCGGGGGTACGGGAGGCAACCATTAATCGGCGGTTGGCGGCGATTAAGTCCTTGGCGAAGATGGGACGGAAGTTGGGGGTGTGCAATTATTCCCTGGAAGACGTGGAGGGGGAAAAGGTCAAGGCTTATCGGGATACGCGGGGGGTTGATAGCAAGACGATAGCACTTGTACTACAGCAGTTTGACCGGGAGACTTTGATTGGGAAGCGCAACTATGCGATTTTTTTGGTGTTGTGGGGTTTGGCTTTGCGTCGCCAGGAGATATGTCAGTTAAATGTGGGTGACTTTGATTTTTATGGGCGCAAGTTGCGGGTTTTGGGTAAGGGTAAGGGAACGAATGAAGAATATTTGGATATGTCCAAAGATGTGGCGGCGGCGATAGCGGATTGGTTAATTGCTAGGGGGGATTTGAATGTTAATCTACCGATTTTTACGGCGTTGGATTTTCATAATGAGGGGCATAGATTGACTGCGGATGCGATCTATAAAATTGTGTCGGCGGCTTTTAAAAAGGCGGGGGTGAAGAAACCGATGTCACCGCACAGGGTCAGGCATTCGGCGATTACGGCGGCATTGGATGCGACGGATGGGAATATTAGAAAGGTGCAGAAGTTGAGCCGTCATGCTGACCCCAGGACGCTGATGATTTATGATGATAACCGCAATAAAGATTTGTGGGAGATGTCGGAATTGTTGACCGGAATGCTGAAAAAAGATGATTGATAAAAATTAATAACTTGACTAATTATAGTAGATTAATATTACCCAAGTATGGTTAATTAATTCGTTGAGGTGGTCACTGAAGAACTTTCAGTGAGCATGGTTGGCAGTTTTTAGAATCAGGAAATGCCCAAAAAATATCACGAACGTTATCCTCTAAACTGGTCAGATATCGCTTTTGAGGTGAAACAATCTGTAAATTGGCGTTGTTCTAAGTGTGGGTTGCAATGTATTCGCCCTGGTGATGATACATCTCTAATTGAGCGTTCCCAAAGAATGGCGCTAACGTTAACAGTGCATCATCGAAATTTTCTGCCAGAGGATAATCGCCGAGAAAATTTATGTGCGTTATGTACGGCTTGTCACCTGAGTTTTCATACGCGACGCAGGGGGAATGTATCGCCGGGGCAACTGTCTTTATTTTGATTGTCTAGTATTCGGAATGGACTTTGACAATACCAACACCATTATGCAGCTGTTGGGGGTCAGGGTGTTATGGTTTGACCCGAACTATGGAAAATATTGTGTCCAGGTTTGCGCCTACAATAACGATTATTAGTAAGCAAACTGGATAGCAATGCTGACATTAAACACTGGGTTAATTCGTAATCGTTTCAATTCAGCCTACTTTGATCGTTGCTCTAATTTTTGCCGCAGCAAACCTGCTAAGGGTACACCTGCATCTACTAGCCGATACACTAGGTCAGAGTACCGTTGCAAAGTAGCTGTGCGATCCCTAATTTGTTTTTCAAAATTATTCCATATCCGTTGCAGCAATTCGGCTGTTCTCTCACTGTTATCTCGTTCTTGCCAAAGTGGATGAGTACTTGCGTTTACGCATTGAGTTAGCCATTCCAGTGTAGGTTCTGGTGCAAATTGCCATCCCGAACTGCTCAACATTGTTATCAGGTAGCTGAAAGCCTGGGGGTTATGTCCAATAACTTTGACCCACTTTTCTATAATGTCGGAGAATAAAGCCGCATGAGACCATTCTTCTTTGAACCAACACTTGCCAAGTTGAACAAAGAGGATGCGTGAAACAGTATCGGACATATCGTTGCTTAGATAAGCATTATTAGCCCACCTCGCTATCTCTGAACTATCAAGTACCCAGTTACATATTTCTCTCCATCCTAATATTGCTTCAGTAGTTAGCGGTTCTAAATATGCAATATGGTATTCAATATAACCATCTAAAAGGTCGGTTGTTATACGTGGTGCTTTTGACCAACAATTTCGGACGGGGTTAAGGATATGTTGACGTGCTTCTTCATAACTAAGCGAGCGCATTACGTATGATGCCCATCTGAAGAAGGAATAATTCCACTCAAAAGGAGGTCGGTCATGATATCTACGATTTTCGTCTTCAAGTGTGTTAGCCTCAACTGTCCACGCAATCAAATCATCAGTGAGTTGAAGAATTATTTGTTTAGCTGTAGGGTTTTTAAATAATTCAGGAATAGGGAGAGCGTATAAAAAAATAGTAGCTAGTTTCTGAGAAAATATTATCTCTTTGACTGAAGGTACTTTTGGAATTACTGGAAATTGATTTTGGTTTAAATTGTCTAAATGGTTTGCTATGAGAGTTTTTTGCCATTTTTCTTTTTCATCAAAATTCGTATCAAAATTACCCACATATCTTCCAAAGGCAATGTTTGCTGGTATCAAGCACAATGATAGAATGAGGCTCAAAGCATTCCAGCAAAGAATTTCATCAACTTCCCATGCTTGATAAAGACTGCAAAAGACCGCTTTAACTACTTCTTCCTGTTCATCTCCAAGCAACAGAAGAACTTGTTGTCTCACTTCTATATCCGCTGCATCATGAGCAATGAGCATTCCAAGTCCTCGCCCTGCTGATACTTTTGGATGAAAAGAGATGAGATGTGGTTGATTGGCATCAGGCATACGAGCCGCAGCAATTAAAATGTCACGGCTCCAAGCAACTAAATTTTGTGTTTGTGCCCATTCAAAATCGGTAATTAAAATAGCTGCTGCAACACTAGCTATTGCTTCTAAACGTCTAGTAATCTGTTCAGTATTTTCATATGGTAGGGAAAAATCTTCAGCTTGTTGAAGTTCTTTGACAGATGCTACTGCTTGCTCAATCGTCATGTTATCTGCGGCTGTTCCTTGCTCAATTGTTTTTTGCGCCCACATACATAAACCGAGCCAGCTTTGTAACTTGGAGTTAGGGTTAAGCTCAACTTCATTGCGCTTTCTGACATCTTCAGGAGGCTCAACCCATATCATCTGTTGATCTCCTATGTCTTTTATCCTGTAATTTGCCCGATTACCATAAGCCTGATAATTCTCCATCCGCTCTCTAATAATGGCAATAGCTTCTGCATTTTCTGTTTCATCTTGGTAAAAGAAAGGAAGATTTTCTGTGAATTTGGCGATTGCTTCCTCAACTGGAAATCTTAAGCTTTCATCGTTAGCAAGAATATAAAGTTGTGCAAGATGTCTAGCTTCTAAAGAACGTTGTGGTCTTTTATTACGTTCCTCAATCAATTCGTAAATCCATTGAACTGATGGTCGCTCAAATCCCTGAACAAATTTCCATGAATTACTTCGGTCATTAACCCAACGGCTTATGTCCATTTCCCAGACAGCGGGGGAACTAATAATTGGTATTGCTGCTCTCAGGCATTTATCTGGGTAAGCCAGAGTAATACCAAGACAAATACCCAAGACAGCTACGCAGTTACTACCAAGTAAAATCTTCTCGAAAAGTTCTTCTACATTTCTGCCGGCTTCAATTTGTCTTTCCATCCATACTTCCAAAGCCATTAGTGCCGAAATAACCGGATATGGCCCGACACTTGTGCCTCTATACCAGCAGTAAATATCTGCATTACCCCAAAACTCATGTGCCCCTGATGGTAAATCAATAATCACAGGTAAAGGGATTATACCGCTTTCATCGTATTGAGGTTTTTGTTCTCTTTCCCGCCATTTTGCAACTGCGAAATTTGTCAAAGTTTGGACTAATCGTAGCCCTTCATCCTCATTTTTTTGGAGCAGATACAGGAAAGGTCCTTGGACGTGAGCAGGTGCTAAAAAGTCATTGAAGTCTTCAATTTTTAATTTACTGAAATCAAAAGGTTCATAATCATCATCAGGAATTATTTCCTGAAAAAGATAAGAATGTAAATTTTTCTTCAACTTTGAATCTTCTGCTTCCACCGAATTATCACTTGTTACTAAAGGTAGAAGTCTTCGTTTTCTGGGTATTTTAATAAAAATATCAAGTGCAAAATCAACAAATGCTTTAGGAATATGATCGGCTAAGGGCTTATATTCTTTGAGAATTTGTCTCTTGGTACCTGCATAACCGTATTTAGCAACTTCCTGAAGATATTCCGCTACTTTCTCCGGAATAATATCGGCTGAATGAAGCACAATTTTTCTTAATTGTTTTTCGTAATCATCTCTAGTCACGTCTATAATTCCTCTCAACTTCTTTCAGCCAAGCAACTGCTAGTTCTCCAATTTCTCTCCGATAAACTGAGCCAACTGGTGTTTTAGTTTGCCATATTTCCATCAGTTTGGCTGCTTCTGGTCGAATAGAACTTGGTAAATTATTTAAACGTGGAACAAGCCACCTCATTAGTGGTAACCAAACCCGCCATACAGGAACAGGGTTGAGCATTAAAATTGGGAGCAACTCATTAAGAGGCTTATTCGGTTCTTGTAAAAAAGGCAACAGTGAAAAATCAGGATTTACTTCTATAGTCCGCAGTGCCACTAGCAATTGTGTCAAACGTTGAGCATCATCTGATACAAGTAGTGGCTCTGCTTGGTCAAGCAAATCGGGCGCACGAGGCGAAATTAGGGGAGCAGTCAGTAGAGCCTGTCGCCATCTAGGAGACAGGTCATTTGCTTGTTCAACATCTCTGACTAACTGCACCCAGGTGTCAGTTTCATTTTTTTCAAGCAGAGAAGCTCCCAATAGTTGAACAGCCCGAAATAATCCTATTGGCTGACCAATTTTTTGAAGATATGAAACCAATTCTTCCCGATTTTGGTCTAAAATCCGACAAATTACCCAATCTTCCAGCAAATCATGACGGAAACGATACACGTCCCGGCACGGGACTCGCGAAATTATTTGGTCAGATTCAAGAGCAATAAGGGCATCAGGAGATATTTCGTCAACCAAAAGGCGATTTCCTGGTAAGTTAACAACTTGTCTGCCCAGTTTCAAAAGTGCTTGTCGTTTCGCAATACCAAGAACACGGTCTTTATCTACTTCACCTACAACCCTTTCCCACCAAACCTCACTGACTTCTATCTCTGTAGCAATTGGCGGTAGTGGTTCTGAATCTGGGAGCATTCGTTGGTCTTCCAGTAGACTTAGCATAAATGGATTTTTAATCACTGCTTCCAGTTGAGTCAGTAATAAAAGTGGCTTTAAGCGAGGGCTATGCTCGATAATGCTTTGTAGTTCTTCGGTTGTTAGTTCTGGTATTGCTAGCGTTTTTGGTTTTCCCAAAACTCTCAAATCGATCCAAGTATGAACCTCTTGAAGGTTTTCCTCTCTCACTGAAACAACAACTGTCCAGTGTCGAGAGCCATCTTCACTCAGAGGAAAATTGGCTAGACTACGGAGCAAATCATTTACAACCTTGCGTCTGCCAGAATCAAAAATCTTATCAATACCGTCAATAAAAATTGAGGGTTGAGGACTGCTACTGGCTGCTAATAGTAATTTAGCTAAGGGTTGAGTCAGTTGTAGGTCGTTAGCATAACTACTCCAGCCTGTACCGCTCATGCGATCGCCTGCGAACAAAATTACAGGGCCCTCTCCCTGTTGAATTTCAACCAGTGCTTTCAACACCGCAGATTTACCAGCACCAGGCGAGCCAACCAATTCCAGCAGTCTTGTTTCTCGCATCATTTCTCTAGCAGCAGCGACTAGGTTAGTTCGGCTGAGGGTAAGACCACCAATATCAGTACGTATGTCTTGCAACACAAATTCTGCTTCCTGCTGCAACTTTTGCAGGTCAGCACGGCAGTCTGGAGATGGAACTAGGGCAAAATGCGATTGTAGTCTTTGTCTAAGTGTTTCTGTATTAAAACTGCCAGCAGTTCGATTGGCTTCTGCTGCATACTCAACAAGTTGAGCAAAAAGTTGGGGAGAATCAGCTTTTTTATCTGGGCTTAGTAACTGGCTAATTATCTCGACAGTATAAGTGTAATCACGCGACCCCTCGCGTTGAAAGTCAAAGTATAGAATGACCATCGAGCGCAGGAATTGCCATAGCTCATCATCACTAACATTGCTGCCCTTGTAACTATCTAATTTTTTGCGTATCAATTCAACAAACTTACGCTGTTCTTTATTCGATAGTCCTTGTTGAGCAATTCTAGTCAGAAAATCACCAGTATTAGCACTGTTACGTGCCCAGCTGAGAACACTTTGGTAATTTTCATCTATATTTTTTGAATAAAGTGCAACAACAATACCAAAACGGTCAATTCCAATGTTAAATTTAGGGGACTTAAATGTCTCCCAGCAAGCAAGCATCACCTCATCAAATGTCTCGTCTTTCTCACCAAAGGTGAGGTCGCGCTTGACTTGAAGAGCAAGTTTTGTGTCACCAACGGTCAGGTCTGCAATGATAACAAGGTCGTCTAAGGGGTCTCCCTCAAAAAGGCGCTGAAAACGCACCTCCCGTGTAATACCCGCCTCTAAACCACGGGGAACGGAACCAAGCAATAGCGCTGCTAAATAGTAAGCACCAACACGCTTTTCGTAGTCACTTCCACCTCCACCAGTAGAAACGGGGCTTGCAACCTTGGTCATATCATTTCTAAATTAGTTATCTATCTCTAGCACGTTTTCACTTAACTTGCGAGTAAATCATGTAGTCGCGTGTAGTCAATCCCCATTGCTGATTTTAACTGTATACCTCTTTGGTCTCCTGGCGTTAACCAAGAATTTTTTTTAGAATTATAGAATGAGAAAATTAGCTTTTCAGTCTCAATATCTGCCTTTCTCCATTCTCCCTGAATAAGCAGATTTTCTATATCCTTAATGCAGGTACCCATTCTGAATAACTCAAAATTTTATACTGTTTATTTTAGCGGAGTCATACTAATAATTGACCCCGTAAATACACAGATAACAGCATTAAGAAGTTAGTCATCAAAATTAATTTGCTGCTTACCGTGGAAGTGCTGGTAAATGCGCTCAGGGTGCATCCAGCTAGGTAATGTCCTTTCCTCGTCTTCTAAATTATTGCCGTTCTCATCAACCAGGCCATAGCGGACAACTACCCTAGATAGTGGTGTCTCACCATTGGCGCTAAACTTCTCCAGTAAAATTGTCCCTGCCTTCCGTGCTGATGCTGTACCATCTGGGAATGATTCATTGGTAGCATTATGGGTGATTCCCAACAGATATTCCTTGGCTTTACGGGTGTCGGTGAGGGACATTTTGAAGAATGCAATAGCCGTGTCACCACAAAGTGATTTTAAATTGGTAAATTCATCCACAATCACCTGCTGCTTTTTGGTGGGTTTTTCCTTAATTCGTTGCAGCCACCTATCACAACAATCCTCAAAAGCTGTGCTGATTTCATCCTCTGATTCGGCTTTGCTGGTGGCTTCTAGCAATTTCCAAACATCAGCATTGTCACCAGTGGCGTGACGGTCGATTAATTGATGGATTAGGGCATCGAGGCAGTATTTTCTAATGAGTGCGATCGCTCCGGCTGTGTATGTCTTACCTGACCCTTGATTACCAATCAGCCACAATGGTTTGAGTGAATTGATGATTTTCCACAAATACCCGTCTTCATGATTTTTCAGGGCATCAATGAGGGTATCTTTTAGCTGTTCATCTGGTGATGATTGGGCTTGGTGTGAGTCTTGGATATTGCCAGATAACTTACTCAACTTCTTATTAGTTTCAGCAACTTGTAGCTTATTATCAGCAATAACCTTGTCCATCTCTGACAACTGCAACTCATGATTTTTCATGGATAATTCACCCTGTAAAGTTCCATTAAGGTGGTCTAGTTGTTGTTCTCCTGGGGACTTCATAGCCTCGATTGTTTCAGCAGTTTGACGGGCGATCGCCTGCTTGGTTATCTCACTTTGTTGGGCTTTGGAGAATGCTGTTAAGTCCAGATGATTTTGAGTGATTATGTCATTCTCTAGTGCTTTGATTTTCAATAATGCGAACTGACTATGAATCGCTTTCTCTTGCTTGTCAGTGAGTGATTTACTGGTAGCATAAGCAACGAGCAGCGCCACACTGCCCCCAATCCCAAATAGATAAGCTGTACTGTCTTCTGGTGGTAAAACTCTCAACACTCGGATATTAATATCAAATAGTTGATTGCGGCGTTCATTATCAATAATGTGAGCAATTCCCCGGCGCACACTTGACCCTTTGCAATCTGAATTGACTCTACAGAATAAAATTTCAGAATGCTTAATTGAGTCGGTGAACAATGGCACAGTTGCAGCTAGTCCACCAATTAACAATGCACCTACTAATAAAGTAGATGCTTTACGCTCACGCCTGAGATTTTCATTAAATTCTTCTATCTCTTGCATTGTGCTTTTACCCAAAACAATAGATAAATGCCAGCAATTAAGTACAACCAATATCCTTGGATGAATAATCTGATTTTTGTTATCAAACTTTCTACTGTGGCGAGATTATCAGGAGTAATTAACCAATTCACCACTGCATCAATATTGAAAACAAAGTCTACAAAACCAGTGGCTAAATAGTTAAGCGTGACCACTGTAGTTAAGGAGCTAATTAAAATCCCCCAGAAACTATTTATCCTGTACATTTGGATTACCCAGAGATTTTAAATAAATAACTACTGCCATGAAAATTAGAGCAATCAATAGTGAAATGTTCATGCTGGGTAACTGCCAAGTAAATCCATTGTTGGCTCTAATTTCTTTGTAGGTTTCAGCAATTACGTCATGGGTTAATATTACTTCTTTCGTAATTCTGCTAGTCCCAGAAAATGACACTGCACCACCTATAAATAATTTGGCAATTCCTATTAATGGCTTATCTCCAAAGCGTATTCGCCAGTTTTCGCTAGATGCTTCAAAGTTGAAACCATCCCCGATATGAATTAATCCAGGTATTAAGGCTATGCAAGCACTAAATACCTGAATAATCACCAGTGTTACTCTCAGTTCAAACAGCAACCATGACAGGCTACATGACCCTACCTGACAAGTTAGAAAGAGTATACCGCTATCAATTCGTTTTCTGGCTTCGATATCTTCATACAATCGATTTTCGATGTGTTGTAAATATCTCAAAGTATCTTCATTGGGGGAAGATTCTTGATTGTCTAGCAATTCTTCTAACTGGTCAGGGTTCATAATGAAAAAAGATGATGTCAGAAAAATCACCCCCCTATTTATTTAGGGGGATTTTTAACTAAAAGCCCAATGCTGTTTTTAATTGCAATATCCGGGCTTTTAATCCTGGTGTTTGGTAATTTTTCTCAGGGATGAGGTCATAACGAGCGCGATCGCCTTTATTTAATCCCTCGTTTAATTCCCGCATTTCATGTTGTTCATCTGCGGCTATTTGCTTAATTTCAGGTCTATAGGACTGTTCTAAAAGTGAAGTTTTTTGGTCAATCCCTACTAGATGAGCGTCAATATAACCTTTGATTTCTTGATAATTCATCTGGTATCGATGACGCTGATTCTCTGTATTCTTAGCTTTGACAAATTCACTTGCTAGTTCACTTCGTTGGTGTCCATATTTGGAGTTAGCTAAAGTGGCTTGCATGGTGGCTTTATCAATGGCGATCGCACTCTTACCAGCTTGAACTAAAATATCCGCAGTGGCTTTGTTATATGCTTCTGATCCGTTAATAATCTCAATGTAAGCTTGTGCAAGTTTTGGCGCTAATTCGGCTGATAATCGTCCTTGTCTTGCTAGTTCTCCAATTTTTTGAGCAGCTGCTACATCTCCGGCTAATGCTGCATCAAAGTCGGTCAAATTTACACCAAATTTAGGCTTTAAAACATTGCCTATTCTTCTGGCTTTGGGTGCTACGTGGTTTTTTAATGTCGCTTTGGTGGTGGCAGTGGTTGAGTCAGTTAGTTTTTTAGTCATTATTTGATAACTCCTATTTACTTTTTAGGGTCATTCCTGGAAACAGCTAAAATTGGTTGCGGGTGAAGGTGAGGGCTAACTAGTGAAGTCTTCCAATGTGAAAAAATTTAAAGATTCTCTAGACGTATTTTTTACATTTGAACTGTAATTAATCGGCAATTCTGATTGCAATTCGATTAATGCTTGCTGTGCATCTCCCAAAGTTAAATCTGGGCTATACTCTACTAGCTTGAACTGAGGATGACTCTTGATTTTTTCAATCAGTGTTAATGATTGATTGATTAGGTTTGATAGTTCTCTGGTTTCTGTTATCTGTTGAACCATTGGGGAATCTCCCAGTAAATATTAGGGTCATGAAATTCTCGATACTCAGGCTTTGTAACTTTATGCCTATTGAAGCGGTAATTATCGAAGGCTACAAGAGCCAGTAATAAGGATGAAATCAACAAAATGACGTAGCCTAATTTCTGAGAATTAAAGGCAATTATCAAACCTCTATCAGCCTGTTTTAGTAGGTGGGAGCGCAAAGGCTTTGAGTGCTGTTCTGACTTGGCTTTTAAACCTCTGGTAACCGCTTTTGATGTCGTTATTTATCTCCCGTAGTCCATCATTCAAGAGTTGGGAGTTTTCATTATCCAATCGCGTTACAGTCTCCCTAACACCTTGCACCATGTTGGTTATCTTTTGCTTAGTAACCTGCGCTTTATGTTGTACAAATGCTGTAATTGCTGACTCGATTTCTGCTATTTCATAATCAGAATTTTCACTCGCATAATCAAAGTTTTCAGCAATTGCTGTGACTTCCTCAATAGATAAAGTAATGCCCATATCATTTGCAGTGCTGGCGACTAATTCAGTTTTTTCTTGTAGTGCAATGGCTGTTTCTTCTGGTTCATCTTCAGAGGCGATCGCTGGCATTTCAGATTGTTCTATGCTTGGTTTTAGTTGGGTTTCTTCATTTAACTCAATCCCTTCGCGCTGTGTGATTTTTGAAACGAGTGCTGGTTTTTCCTGTTCCACCTGTTTCTCAAGTTCTACAACCACATCTGTTTCAACCTCAGTCTGAGATTGTTCAGACTCTACTTGTGAGTGCAATTTTTCTTCAACAAACTCATCAGCTACAGATATTTTGCTTTGAGCTTTGAGTTTGAGATAGTCAACGGCTTGACTCAATTGTTCTTTGGTGGGATTTTCTAGGTCATCGCACTCTATAGCAATTGCGGCTTCTGTGTAGTCGTCCTTGGTAAATCCTTGATAACCTTGCTTGTATAAACGAGCGCGGACGTTGTTAGTAAATTTGTTAGACATGATGATTAATCCTTATTTGGCTAGTACTAAAACTTGGGGGAAAGCGGATTTCATGGGCTGCGATCTGCCGTAGGCGGCAGATCGCTTGTTGATTGCCCATTTAGCCGCAACAAACGCGACAAGAGCTAAATCTTTGGAGTGGTAAGTATTAAGGGCGTTAAAAGATAGTCCGGCTTGACTAAACCAGTAGTAACGAGTGCTGCGTGGTACGTCTTCCAAGTTGATTTTTAGATAGTCTGCCAGCGCCATTAAAAAGCTCTTACCGTTATAGCTAGTGTCTAACTCATAGAAATGCTTAAAAACCTGCCAACGCTCATTAAATCCTTTGCTGCTAGGGGTTAACGCACCGTAGCGCCGCCTTAATCCTGCAAACGTCTCAACTATTTCTTGAGCGTTGGCTGACTCCACATTTAAGCTAAAACGTTGTTTGAGAAAAGCTACTACTCGATACCAAGTGATATCTGAAATTTGTTTTCCCATATTGCGCTCATAAATTTGTTTCAGATGGCGATACTTAGCTGAATACGCTTTTGTGGTCACATTACCTCCAAGCTATTACTTAATTGGGTTAAAAATTAACTAAATATCCGGTGATGCCAAGGTATTTGATATAGCCCTGAGTCTGATTCGAGGTATTTGATATAGTCCTGAGTCTGACGGCTATCAATAACCTTGGATTTTTAACTTTGGACGAACTTCCAAAACCAAGATTTGTCGCATATAACCACGCGCTAACAAGACTTTTCAGAATTTGCGACTTACTGACACTTTCTGGTTTACCCCCACTTTTACGCCCCTGAATCGCCTAGTTTTTGCGTTGGCGTTGCCCGCCGCAGGCATCGCCTCGCTACCGGAGCATTAAAGCCAGTTGCATTAAACACATCAGAACAAGGTATACTTATGTTTATGACTGGCAACCACACCTGGAACTTCATGCTTCGTGTGATTGTAGTAGTTTGCCCACTGCTTGTATTGCGTCGCCTAGCGTCAAATCTGCATAGTATTCCAATTACTTAAATTCCTCTGAATCTCTGATTTCTCTGAGCGATCCATAACTTCTAACTTTCTTCTTTGAATAGGATTAAGTATTACTCTCAGTTGAGGTAATTCGTTGATTGCTTCTAAGTTGCGTAAATTGATGTGCATGAATCTTTCGGCTCCTGTGAAACACTACACTTTCGGGACTTGATCACGCCTGCAATGTCATTTCTATCGTTCCGTTGACCGTGTATTCTGTTGTTGCAGCGTGTTCATTCGCACAACACCACAACGACCGCAGAGATAGAGCGACCGCTAGTTAGATTTGTATGCAAATAGTTGGATATCTTTGTTGATCTAATTTATTGACGTATCGATAAACTTGACACTAATATATTAAGTGAACTTAAGCGAAGTGTCAACACCATACATACATAAATTGCAAATGGCTTAGAAGTGGTATTTAATAGCTCAATACAGCATACTTTTTATGCGTAATGGCTACAAAGAAACCACGATTAACAATTTATTTAGCATCACAGGAATTATTAGACGATCTACAAACAATTGCCGACGAGCAACAACGATCCGTTTCCAATCTTGCCAGCATCGCGCTGGCAGATTGGATAGCTCAATATAAAGAACGAAAAAAGCAGGATAAATAAAATGAGAAACTCAGAGCAAGCCACAGGTGATCGTGCAGAACAAAATCCGTTTGAGGCCCACCCAGATGCGTGAAACAATTACTCAGATACCAGTGAGTGAATTAATTCCAATGCTGACCGCGATCGCTGATCGTAACTGGGAAGGCTTTAAAGAAGTTGAGAAACAATTCGTTACACTGCATGGGATAGAAGCTTGGGAAGATTTTTTTGCTTTCCGCCTCAAGCCCACTTTAGACAAAGAATCTGACAGATGGCTGTTAGTTCAGTGGTGTAGCAAGGGCTTTACCGTAAAGGATGTAGCTTGATGATGGGAATTTCCATACACCCATTAGGTAAACTGGTTCAAAAATGACAAAACCCGCTCGACCGGGAAGTTAAGCGGGTTCTGTTATTTGACAAATCATTAAGCGGGTAACTCCGAAACAAAAAGTTTAGAAGGCTTTTTCGGAACCGCGATCGCATTTCTATATTAACCAGTTATGCGGTCGTGTGGCAATAAGGAGTTACCCGGATTTTAAAAAATTCGGAGTAACAAAAGTGAAGACAATACAAACAACTGTAAACCAGACCGCTAATAGACTGACAGACAGACATTATAAAGAATGTGTAACAAAACGGGGCTTGTGTCCAGAATGGATAGCTGTTAACTGTCGCTCAATGGAAATAAAACAAGCGACCCAGCGCTTAGGATACACAGCTTTGTCAGCAGGTATCTGGCTAGAAGGAAGCAACGGTTTTGGACAGTACCGCCCTAACAAGCCTTGGAAAAGCGAAGGTGAGAAAAAAGCACCCAAGTATCGCACAGCGACCAAAGAAGAATATGACGCGATGTTACCCCGTCATCCTCATAATCCCCGCTACTGGGAAGATTTAGACGCACTCAAAAAAAATTGCTACCACATCAACGGTCATCCCTGCTTACTGATCACTGAAGGGCTATTTAAAGCTCTAGCCGGCTGTTTTCACGGATTCCCCACAGTGGCCCTCCCTGGTGTTGAGCAAGGACTAACATCCTCTAAGAACGACCCCCAAGGTAAACGTTACCTAGTCAATACCCTAGAATTATTAGCCCGTGCTAAGTTTGGATGGATTATTGCCTTTGACGCGGATGATAACGCCAAGACCAACAAAAATGTGATGGCAGCACAGAGAAAACTGGCTTGTCAATTAGCTAAGTTTAAAGTGCCTGTGTACATCGCCACGGGCAATTGGAGTGCAGCAGAGGGGAAAGGAATGGACGACTACATTCAGTCCAACGGTAGCGACGCTTTTAGAGACAAAGTACTAGCCAAGGCTGTTAACTTTGAAACTTGGGAACGTCAGTTTCAGGAGAACGATTTAGATAACAAAATCTTATCAGAGTCGGGTTTTGCTGGACAGATAGCAGAAGATTACCGCGCTCGGTTAGCTTGGCACGTAGCGAACAAAGCTTGGTACTGGTATGAAGCCGAGAACAAGCAGGGGGTCTGGGGTGAAATTCCCTCTGAAGAAGCGATGTCAATTGTGATCACAGAGTTGGAAACACGGACACGACATTTTTCTAGTAAGTTTGTCAACGGCGTTTTGACTTTACTCAAGGCAAAGCTGAGAATTAATCACTGGGAAGTCCGCAAAGGATTTATTTGCTTACAGGATTGTGTACTTGATGTCAATACCCTGAAAGAGTATCCACATGAGCCAGGATACAGGATGCTGACCCAGCTACCTTTTAAGTGGGCTGACCGTAGTGTAGGTTGTGAACCAGTGAAGCAATGGTTGCTAGAAGCCTGCGAAGGTAAAGGCGACTGGGTGCAACTAATTCGCGCCGGCATCAACGCCACCGTCACCGAGCGCGGCGGAGAGCTACAACGATTCATGGAGCTAGTAGGCGCTGGCGGCACGGGAAAAGGGACTTTATTGCGGCTGGTGCAAGCACTACTAGGCAGGGAAAACTACGCCATCACAGAGCTGAAACAATTGGAGCAAAACCGCTTTGAAACAGCAGCTTTGTACGGCAAGAAAGCGGTGTTTATCACTGACTCTGAGCGCTACACAGGTGATGTTAGCACTCTCAAGAAGTTAACAGGTGATGATGAACTGCGACACGAGAAAAAAGGAGTCCAGCAAACAGGTAGCTTTAGATTTCATGGACTGGTCTGGATTGCGTCCAACGAAATCATCCAAAGCAGTGATTACACTAATGCGCTGGCCCGTCGTCGTGTATCAATACCATTTGAGCGCATTGTTCCTCAAAACGAGCGCCGCCCTTTAGAAAAGCAGTTTGAACCATACCTACCTGGGGTATTGCAATGGGTCTTAGAAATGCCGGCTGATGATGTAGCCGCTTATGTAGGCAACACTAACAACAAAGTGCCGTCACTGGCCTCGTTTAGCACCGAAGTACTGTTAAGCACTAATCCTCTTGCGGATTGGGCTAATGACTGTCTTTACTATGACGATCGCGCACAAACGCAAATCGGTGATAACGGTCAAAATCCCGAATTATTCCTTTATCCCAACTACTGCGAATGGGCACAGCGTAACTCTCACGGCATTATGACTAAGCAAAGATTTTCAGCAATTCTGCTCAATTTGCTGAAGTCTCAACTCAACATTGATGCGGCAAAAGTCAGGAACAAGAAAGGGCGTTTTCTCACTAAAATTGCTATTCGCCAGTCAGGGCAAGACTTTCCGCTTTTAATTTCGGAAAGAGATGCTGACATTGGTGCTGACCTGAATAGCAGTAATACTAACCTTGGTGCTGACATTGGTGCTGACATTGGTGCTGACCCAGTGCTGACCTCGATGCTGACTGAAAGTATTGATAGTGCTGATTTACAGAGTGATGCTGACCTTTTTACTAATAAAAACACAATTGACACCATCAACCAAGACTACTTGATGCACACTGCTGGCAGTCAAAATCAGCAGGATAAGTCAGCACAGTCAGCACCTCCAGCACTAGCAAGGGTTTCAGCCAGCACCAATGCCAGCACCACACAAAAGGAAGTCAGCACCACACAACGAATTATTGAGGCTTGGGAGGACAGGTCAACACTAGGTGAAATCGTTCTAAGCCTTGAGAGTGCTGAATTACAGCAAATAGTTAAAGGGTTTAGTCCTGAACAACTGCAACATATTAAGGACGCAGCTAATAGCGTGTGGCGACTGGGTGCTGATTCAATAGCTGATTACAACGGCGAACTAGTCTACATCTGGGAGTGTGGACAATCAAACGATATCCGCATCGGTACTAAGACTCAGCCAGGGGTGAGGGTTAAACGCGCTCATCTGCGTCCTTGGTTGGGCATTTGATTAAGCAACACTTGTGAAGGCATTTCTTAGTTTGCAAATGAAAGCCGGACTCTTAAAGCTTTTTGAGAGGCATTACTGCGTATCGCTGTTGCGCGATCGCACCTCTTAACGGTTGACATTACACGTAATTGGCACAAATGTGGAATAGGCAATTGAAACTTGTTCTACAAGAGCCAATGCCTCATGGCTCTTGTAACAATTTTCTCGTGAACGCAGACACGCGTCTATGTGTTGCGGCTCGCAAACATAAACGCTCCGGCTTGCAAACAAGAAAATTGTTGGCTCACATTAATTGCAAACAAGAAAATTGTTGGCTCACATTAATTGCAAACAGACTCATTATTATTTGCAA